>ENA-OREN01000346-OREN01000346.1-marine-metagenome-genome-assembly--contig:-NODE-346-length-68812-cov-8.745166_pt1 | contig 68812 bp, 100 predicted proteins | sample MGYA00248624_ERZ508555 | MGnify/ENA primary metagenome ERZ508555 (study PRJEB26222, sample SAMN06267773) | marine metagenome | isolation source: Saanich Inlet, British Columbia, Canada | place...
AAAACCCTGTCCGTCATTCAAGGAAGCGCAGATACGTTTACGGATAACGATACGTCTCTGATGACCTCAGCGGCCATTGACGACCGTATCAACGCCGCTGCTGGCGGTGGAGGCACTATTGAGGGCGTAACGGCTGGCACAGGATTATCTGGTGGCGGTACTTCGGGTACTGTTACTTTGAACGTTGCTGGTGTAACAGTTTCTGAGTTGGCTGGGGCTGCCGTGCAAACAAGTGGAGAGGCGTTCGCTGATAACAATACGTCTTTGATGACCTCGGCAAGTATCCAAGACAAAATCTTGTCCTATGGCTACACAACTGCTGTGGGTGACATTACTGGCGTTACTGCTGGTAGCCATTTGACGGGAGGGGGGACTTCGGGGACAGTTACCCTTAACGTTAATGCTTATTCGTCGGCTGGCAATAGTACGGTTGTGGCGAGAACTGGATCTGGCCACATATATGCTAACTACTTCAACACAACCCCAAATACGGTAACTTCTGGGGTCACTCAGGTTTGTGTGGAAACTGGAAACGATGGTTTTATTCGTCATGGGACTGCCGCTGCGGTAAGGACATTCTTAAACGTAGCGAATGGTGCGACAGCAAATGTCGGCGACATTACGGGTGTGACGGCAGGTACGAATCTCAACGGGGGCGGCACTTCTGGTGCTGTCACCCTCAACGTGGACGCTTCTCCCGAGTTCACCATTGTCACCGTCAGCGACGAGGTGCGTTTAGGTAACGGCTCGTCTACTGACCCATCGTTGACTTTTTCCTCTGATGGCGATGTTGGTTTGTATCGTAAAACCACGAACCAACTTGGGATCACAGTCGGGGGGGTGATTCACTATTTCAAAAACGACGGGCTGCATTTAGCCTCTAACGACTGGTTTCGGACCAACGGAACTGGTGGATGGCTAAACACCACATACAACGGGGGCTGGAACATGGAGGACACCACTTGGGTTCGGACTCACAACAACAAGGGAATGCTCTGCAACGGCATAGCCGCAGCGCTGTCTTCTACCTCGTCGCTGAGTGGCTACAAGTACGTCGTGCGAAACTCCACCTACACATCGTTCGCCTACTACACCTCCTCCCAAGATTACAAAGACCAGATCACACCGTTCACCGACTCTGGCGCAATCATTGACGCCTTGCACCCCGTCACGTTCGTTGAAAAACCAAACGAAGAAAACTCACCCGAAGAGGCGGCTTGGCGAGCAGCAGATTTGAACTATGGGTTCATCGCTGAAGACATTGCTGGCGACCCGCTTACCGCCCACCTCGGCCAGTACGACGACGTGGACGGTGAGTTGAAACCCGAAGGGTGGAAGTGGCCAGACATGATCTCGGTCCTCACCGCCGAAGTTAAATCCCTACGCCAACGAGTCGAAGTCTTAGAGACCCCATGACTGAGGGACACATACGTCTTAATATCGTTGTTTTGCCTAACCATCATGGCGATCATAATAGTCTTAGCAATCTCATGACTACAGAAGACAACTACGGATTAGAGTAATAAACCAAACACTGTGCTACGATGGTAGTAGGACAACAAACAGAAATAGGTAGGTATACCATGAATGAGCAACAAGGACAGCAACTGTCCATTAACCCCCAGACACTAATCAACGAACTACAGAACCGCTTAAGCGCTTCTCAGAACGAAAACGTGATCCTTTCCGCTATGCTTCAGGATCTACAAAGCGCCTTAGAAGCCGCCCAAGAAGAGGAGACCACTGAGGATGCCAGCGACTGATGAAGACAACCCGTTTGCCGTTTACCCCGAAAAGAATGCAGGTAACTGGGACACGGACCCTCTAGGAGAAGAGCCGTCGGGTAAGCACCCAGCGGCCTCCACCTCTAACACGTTCGCTCGTGATAGAGAGATACAATCACAGAAGACGATAGCCGAGGGTGGAGATATCCCAAGAGGCCACTACCCCTCAGTGGCCGCTAATAGTACTCGTGTGGACTCCTATCGTTATGTCCCCAATAACCCCGAGGATGATTCAGACAGTGGTCTGGGTACCCTCTATGTACGTTTCATAAAGAAAGGGACCAAGTGGAAGTATGACAACGTGTCTAAGGGCGTGTATGAAGCGTTCAGTACAGATGGTGTCTCAAAAGGACGATTTATTAATAGCACCCTTAACCCGCTTACAAGTAATGGAAGCCCGTCCACAGAAGCAGATGACCTTTTCATGTACGGTATGTAGTTATATGAGGCACAAGATGATAGTGGGGTACGCCCCACTCATACTAGGAGTACTATTAATGCCCATACTGCCATTCTTACGAGGATACACGTTGTTGTCTGCCCTCTTTGTGTTTTTGCTTAGTTGGTTTTTGGTTTTACGTGACACCCTTAACCTTGTTCAGGGGGTGGGTAAGGTGTACTGGCTCACTCGCTCTACTGATGTCTTTGCCCTTAAGTTACAGTTGTCATTTATGAGAGAAACTGATTACCCGTGGAGGTCTGGCAAGGGAGTACAGTTAGTGTTTCCTTACCGAACGTTTCAGATAGGTATTTGCAAACAATCAAAGTATTACACAGTGGACGAGGGTCTCCTACATTCGTTGGTGGCGAGAAAACTACCAAGCAAACCAGAGGACATTAGGGAATGGTAGTAAAGTTCTGGAGAAACGCTAAACCACATAATGTAGGGTCCTTTGAGCGACCCCAAAGAATAACTAACATGACCACGTCCCAGTTGAAGGAATGGTTAGATGTTGAAATAATGAATCTCGGGGCGAGTTTTGATCAGTGGCGGTATCATGACTCGGAAGCGGACACTATAACAGAGCGCTTAGAAACGACGTCCATGATATGGGATGAGATAATGGAACGCAACGAATGACGGTTCTGGAAGAAGAAGCAGAAGAGTATGTGCCGACTGATATTGATGATCTACATGCTGCCGAACCGGAACTAGATGAGGCATCAACAGCGTTCGTTGATGAGTTAGTTAAGAAGTTACTTCTATTTACCGAAGAGTTCTGTGATATAACGTTCTTCCCTTATCAGGTACCTATCGCTTACCGTTTTATTGAGTCCATCGTTGTGGGCGACGGTGAAGAAATAACACTGATCGCTACACGACAAAGCGGCAAGTCTGAAGTACTATCTAATGTAGTAGCGGCACTAATGGTGATCCTTCCCAAACTGTCCTCAGTGTACCCTCTGTGGTTAGACAAGTTTGATAAAGGATTCTGGTGTGGTGTGTTTGCACCCACAGAGGACCAAGCAGACACCGTGTTCAGTCGTATTGTTACTAAACTTACTAGTGACCACGCTACGGGCTTCTTGCTAGATCCAGAGATTGATGACAAAGCGGCATCCGGTGGTTCTCGGGGTAAGGGTAAAATGGTGTCCCTCAAGAACTCAGGGTCACTGTGTCGCATGCAAACGTGTAACCCTAAAGCGAAGATTGAGTCAAAGACCTACCACTTTGCTATCGTGGACGAGGCCCAAGAGGCCGACGAGTTCATGATTAACAAGTCTATTAAACCCATGCTGGCGTTCAACAATGGGTCTATCACTCTCACGGGAACTGCTACTCGTAATAAGTCCTACTTCTACAAGGCCATACAGTATAACAAGCGCAGGGACGTTAACAAACGTCGTGGACACAGGCAATCACACTTTGAGTATGATTGGAAGGTAGCGGCCAAGTATAATGGCAATTACGGCAAGTTTATCGCTAAAGAACGTGTACGCATTGGCGAGGACTCTGATGAGTTCAGAATGTCCTATAAGAATGAGTGGATACTTGAGAAGGGCATGTTCGTTACAGAGGAGCGCTTAGAGCACCTCTATGATTCATCTATGCCACTAATCCCAGAGTGGTGGAGGACCCCCATTGTTATCGGTATTGACGTCGCTAGATCCAACGACTCCACTGTGGCTACTGCTGTGTGGGTGGATTGGGATCATCCTGATGGACTAGGGTTCTTTGAGCACCGTGTCCTAAACTGGCTAGAAATACACAACGTGGACTGGGAAAGCCAGTACTTCCAGATCGTTGACTTCGTTCGCAAGTATGATGTACTACGAATAGGGGTGGATGCTCAAGGTGTGGGGGGTGCTGTAGCAGAGCGCTTAGGACTACTATTATCAGACATTGAGGTGTTGCCACTATCCTCTGACTCTAAAGCGCAAAATGAGAGGTGGGTACACTTGACAGAACTCATGCAGAGAGAACAACTAGTTATACCGGGGCACTCCAAGGCAAGACGCACAAAGAGATGGAAGAAGTTTAATCAACAGATGCTAGATCTAGAGCGTGTAAACCGGGGGCCATACCTTCTTGCAGAGGCACCACAAGAGCGGGGAGCCTTTGATGATTATGCTGACAGTTTGGCCATAGCGTGCTCCCTTACTGTGCACGATATTATGCCCACACTGACCGTAGCGGAAAACCCCTTCTTCTAAAAGGTGCTATACTTTAAGTAACACCAAGTTCCCTATGGAGGACAATATCGTGGACGTACCTAACCAAACTGTCGCACCCGCACCACGCTTTCCTGAGCGTACACCTAACGTATTTGAACGGACCCTTGGACCGGATATTCCCGGCAACCGTGGATCACTTCGGTTTGAGGAAGGTGTAGCGACTGATACCGATGTCCCTAACGACTTCGCTATCGGATCGTATGTTGACACTTCGTCAGCACCCGGTCGTGCAAACCATAACAACCCATCCGCACTCTACAAACCAGCAGAACAAACGATGGCAGAACGAGCACATGTTGGCTCGGCTTCTTGGATTGAAGCACCATCAGTTCTTGGCGAGTTCGTTGAAGGCGTAGTCGCCGGTGATGGCATGCCTACCTTTGAACGTTCATTCAACTCTGGTGGTCACATGAATCGCCCGAACGCCGTTCGCGTAAACGACTAAATACCCTACACCAGAAAGAAAGGTGTAGAACATGGAAGAGTCCAACTCTGGGGGTCCTTTAGATGAGGATACTCCTAAGCATAAGTTGGTACCCCCAACAGTAGAGGATATGCCTAAGCGGTCTCTAGACGCTATTTCCCGTGCCCTGAAAGAGTATGGGAACACCGCTACGGATCGCGTGCAGCCCACGTTGGATAGGTTTGCGGCTATACGGGACGACCCAAGTAATAAGGATGCCGCACGTAAAGGCGCTAGCAAAAACTATGACAAACTATCTGAGATAGGGCCTCATATAAAAAACATCCCAATAACTCTAACTAGAGCAGCCAATAGTAGAGCAGGTCTAGTAGATGAGGCTGTAACAAGGGCACACGTAGAGGGTCAACCAGTGCGTGGGGGTGATTGGTACTATCAACATAATAAAGGGTTGCGAGACGCTGCTCCCGGTCGCGACATACATGTGCTAGCAGCGGCCTCCGCTGCTCTAAGTGTAAAGTCCTCCCCCATGATGGAAGTTCGTAATTTACGATCCATACACGAGGCGCTCAGTGACCCAGATGCCACAGTATGGCATGCGGGAATGGGTAAACACTTGAAAGTATCAGAAACCTCAAGTGATACATTGGGGGCCACTGATATATCAAAATCAATGTCATTAGGAACCACCCGCGCTATACAGGTACTTCGTGGAGAGGTCCACCACTCCGAACTGAACAAAGGACCAAAACTAAAATCGTACCAACACAACATAGCAAACTCCATGTGGGGGAGCCTTCAGCACGAGGACGCCATAACGAGAGCACGACAGTTAACAGGTGACCGTAACCAAGGTTCCCTTTCCTTTACGCAAGCCGAGGGACTTGGCTCCTATGAGGAGGGCCTTGATAAGAGTAATCGCCCAGAGGGGTTCACTCCAACGCAACGGATTGTAAGATCACGAAGTAGTAATCCTATAGAACCTATTCCTAAAGATAGTACACTGTCCCCACACGGTGCCACAGCAGAGGACTCTTGGCAGGGCGCTGACACCACTGGGCAGAAGAGGTACATACCCCCACAAGGTGGTCGTGGGGGACGAGGTACCGCTCTCGCTAAAAAAGCCTCAGATAGTAAGTTCCCTCTAGACTATCAACAACCAAGCGACATGGCCGTCCTACAGGTGGGTATTCGTCAAGGTGTTCCAGAGGTACCTACCGGTTCCGATGCCCTACACGCCTTTAACAACCTCGCTACCCGTCGGGGTGGGGAGATAGTTGGTGCTGTAACCTTCAACCAATATGGAGAGGATGTTCACCTGCCTGCCAGTGCTACGCAAGGAATTGGGTGGGAAGAGAACCGTATACAAAGTCGTAGTGGGGATGACTACGTTAGAGAGATAAAGCAAGAACACAAAGACTTAAATCACCTTAAGAAAACAGATCCAACATCGTACTACAACCACTTGCACGACACGGCGTATCTAGAGATTGCCCACCCACCCGCCGCCGAGCCAAGCCGAGCGTCCATGCGTAGTGGTGTCCTAGAAAGTGACATGACTAGTATTAAGTCCAAACTAAACCCCGACCAACTCGGTCTTTTCTAATGACCACTGAGTTTATCACCGCCTTGGGAGGCGCCATTATCGCATTTATTACGGGACTCTTCGCTGTTATCTCATCCCGTGGGCGTAAAGAGAATGAAACCGCTCACACCGATAACCAAACCATCCTTAAAAACATTGACCGTCGAACCGAACAAATAGACAACAAACTAGACAAGACAGTAGAGCGCCTAGCCTCCCATGAGGGCTGGCACCGTGGCCGGGGCGACGAAGTTTAGAATTGTTGCACGGGTGACCCTCTGATGGGGTACACTGGATAAGACGTGATTAGAGCAATGCTCTCGTCACTGAACGTACCATTAAGAAAACACAAGAAGGAGTACCTGCTGTGAAGAATGGACAACCCGCCGTCACCCTAGTTGAGGCACTAGAGAAACCCACGAGGAATGACCACAAACGGTTGTGCCTTCTCGGTTCTATTCGTGCGTCCTTAGATAATGACGAGCAAGTCGCTTTAGACAGAGCGCTACTCAAAATAAAGGAGGACACCAACAGTGGGCAACGCAAAGTGTACTCCTCCTCGTGGCTGTCCTCTGTTCTGACCACACAAGGGTACTCACTGTCATCTGCTACTATTCAGAGACACCTCAGGGAAACCTGTGGATGCTACCAGACGGAGGACAACCAATAATGGCTACTAAGAAGAAGTTAACGGACTCACTAGATCAAGGTCCACCTAAGCACGCTATCGGTAAACTAGCGTCCCTCCTAGACCGCCAGAACATAGACATTGACGATATTGGGGACATCAAGAAGATCTCCATTTATCAGTCACTCACAAAGGACGAAGATGGTGAAGCGCATATTCATGACTTGGTCGGTATTCAGATTTCTCCGTCGTGGGAACACGGACCACAGTGGCCTGTTCTTGAACCCGGACCATCCATCACACTTCCCAAGGGTACTGCCACCAAGAAGAAGGCGACGGGACTAAATACCTGCGTAGTCCTTCCTGATATGCAGATCGGTTACTTCCGAAACAAGGACGGAGAGTTAGAGGCCACTCACGATGAGGTTGCTATTTCTATAGCGTTGTCTATTGTTAAGGACACGAAGCCAGACATGGTGGTACTTGTTGGTGACAACCTAGACCTCCCTAACTTAGGTAAGTACCGTGTGTCTCCAGCGTTCCAGAGAACTACCCAAGCGTCCATTGACAGCGCCACAGTAATATGTGGTCAGTTGCGGGCAGCCGCACCAAATGCTAAGATCACTTGGCTAGCGGGAAACCACGAAGAGCGCTTAACAAACTTCATGCTAGATAATGCTATCGCTGCCTTCGGTATGCGTAAGGGCATGTCTCCAGACAGTTGGCCTGTACTCAGTGTTCCTTACCTTTGTCGTTTAGATGACTTTGACATTGACTACCTCGCTGGGTATCCGGCATCTAGTCTCTGGATAAACGAACACATTAAGGTGATACACGGTGACATCGTGCGCTCTAATGGGAGCACCGCACATGCCTACCTCAACCGTGACAAGGTGTCCGTTCTGTATGGACACATCCATCGCCGTGAATGGGCAGAAGTGACCAAGACCTATTATGATGGGCCGCACACCGTTACTGCTGCCTCTCCCGGATGCTTGGCCAGAACAGACGGGGCGGTTCCCTCTACTAAGGGCGGTACTGACCTAGATGGTCGCCCACTAACAGTGCACGAAAACTGGCAGCAAGGACTGTGTGTAGTGCGCTACGAAGAGGGAGATGGTAAGTTCAACCTAGAGATGATACCTATCGCCAAGGGGTGGGCAATGTACCACGGTAAAGAATACACCGCTTAGATGTGTTAAACTTAAGTAACCCCTACTACAGGAGACTTTATGTTTACTCGTGACCTTTTTGAACGTGTCATTGCTACCTTCGTACAAGCAGCCCTTGGTGCTCTAGGCACTAACAGTTTGCTGGACCTTGGTGTGGATAACTGGAAGTTGGTAGTAAGCGCTGGTGCTGCTGCTGCTCTATCTGTTATTAAGGCTGCTGTTGCAAAGCGGTTGGGCACCCCCGGTACCGCCTCTCTCGTTGACTAGCCACTAACAGTAGTCAATCTAACCACATATCCGCATTTCATGGTGTATACTTACAGTAGAAGCCTCCACAACTCAGGGACCCTATAATTTATGGCTGTTGACTTTTGGTCACCCTCATATCGTGCGTCAGCAAGCGACCTCACGGTTGCTATATCACCCCTTGGGCTAGTTGAACTTGCTGACGAAGAGTTTGAGGTTCATGGACCCCGACTTAACCGCTACTCAGCCGCATGGGCGTGGTACCTTGGGCATCATTGGTCTTACCGCCGTGAGTTTGGTGAATCCCAGTTCTACCTGAACTACGTCCGCACCATGTCGGACTACATCACTAACTTCTGCTTTGGTAAGGGCGTACAGTTCCGCACACCAGAGCAGAACAACGCTATTATCCCACAACTACTTAACAAGGTGTGGGAACAACATAACTCAAAGGCCCACGTGTTGTGGGAGATGGGCCAGTTGGCAAGTGTTACCGGTGACTGCTTCGTTAAGGTCGCTTACGAAGAGCCTTACGTTGATCCTATTGGCATACCCATCTCTGGTAAAATTAGAATCCTCCCATTAAACCCAGCGCACTGCTTCCCTGAGTACCACCCACACGACCGTACTCGCCTATTGCGATTCAAGTTGAAGTACCGTTTCTGGGGAACCGCTAGTGAGGGTACCCGTCAGGTATATACCTTCACCGAGATCATTACGGATGATACCGTGGAGCAATATATTAATGATGAGTTAGTGGATTCATACCCTAACGCAATCGGGCACATTCCAATCGTACACATTACTAATACCTCCATCTCTTCTTCACCGTGGGGCCAGAGTGACATCTGGGACATCATTCCGCTCAACCGTGAACTCAACGAGAAGATGTCAGAAGTATCTGACATTATTAACTACCACGCCGCACCAGTCACTATCATCACTGGGGCTAAAGCGAGTCAGTTAGAGAGAGGTCCTAAGAAAGTCTGGGCTGGCCTCCCTAAAGATAGCAACGTATTCAACCTTGAATCCTCAGGGAATATGGCGGGTGCTCTTGAATACATTCAGAACATCAAGCGTGCTATGCACGAAATAACTGGTGTGCCAGAGTCCGCTCTCGGCCAGACCCAGCCAATCTCAAATACCAGCGGTGTCGCTTTGGCCATCCAGTATCAGCCAATGATGAACCGGTACACAATGAAAAAGTCTCACTTCACCCACGGGTTAGAGAGACTTAATGAGTTGGTTATTCGTACCGCTGCTATCTTTGAACCTCAGATGCTCATTTATGATGCGTCTGTTTCTGAGGTTCCTGAAAAAGACAATGCTATTGAGTTGGATCCAGCGGACCCACTCACCTATCAAACTACGGTGCATTGGCCAGAGCCATTGCCTGTAGACGTTCTTATCAAACTGAACGAGGTTCAATCTAAACTCGCTCTCGGCCTTGAATCCAAGAGGGGTGCACTACGCATCCTCGGGGAAGAGTTCCCTAACGAGAAGATGGCTGAGATATTTGAGGAACAGATGGAAGACGCTATGGACATGGGGTCACTTGAAATGGTGAACGCTCAGATCCAGCAAGCAATCTTTGCCACTACCGGAATGCTCACGCAAGAAGGTGGTGGCTCTGCCCCTATGGAAGGAGAGGATGGTCCCTTGCCCGGATCATTCGTTGACCCTGCCATAGAGGCATCGGTGTTAGACAAACTGATACAAAGGGCATATGGTGCTAGGTTCGCCCAGCGTCGTATTCCCTCAGGAGACGTTTAATCATAAGTAACATTAATCAAGACAATAATAGCAAAACCAGAGAGGTTTAAAGATAATGGCAAAGCAACAGACAGAAGCACAGAACCCTGCGGAGGACACAGTAGTGTTACCTCCCGAAAACAAGGTTCCTGAAGAAGTAGTGGCTGAAATCGCTGAAACAGGATTTCAGACTGGTGTAGAAGAGTCCGCTGAGGGACGCATGTTTGACGAAAACGATGTCAAACGAATCCGTCAGCAAGAAAAAGACAAGTTGTACAAGCGAGTAGAAGACTCAGACAACCGTGTCAAAGAGATGGAAGCACAACTAACCACCATTACGGAAGAACGAGAAGCAGCAAAGAAAGAGGCTGCCGAACGAGCAGACGCCGAAAACGCTGCTATCAAGCGGCGTGAAGAAGAAGAAATGACCGCTAAAGAGTTGCTCTCACGACGTGACGAAGAGTGGAGCACAAAGATTAAAGAGGCAGACAAAGAGTGGAAAGCACGCTTTTCTGCTATTGAAGAAGCCCGAGCCACTGAATCAGCAATGGTTGAGAAGGAACGGGCAATACACGATCTTAACGCTTTTACACAGCGTGCTATGCAGGAATCCGAAGACTTTATTATCCCTGAACTTAGGGATTTTGTCTCGGGTACCTCCGAAGAAGAAGTCCAGAACTCTATTGCGGTCCTTAGGGAGCGTAGTAGTGCTATACTGGAGGCAGTAAGACAGTCCGCACAAAGCGGAGTGAGGGGAACGCCGGTTACGGCGCCCCCGGTAGGACCTATGGACATGCAAACGGAGCAGCAGCAGTTATCAGCGGAACAAATCCGTGATATGCCGATGAATGAGTATATGCAAATGAGGGACAGGCTCCTAAAAGCGCGACCCAACGGTCGCTTTTAGTAACCAAAAAACCACAAACACGTAACACATTGTTACCTTAACTAGAGGATAAAACCTATGGCACTTCCCGCCCCATCAGGTGGCTCCATAACTACGACTGCGGACCAGTCGTCGTTATCGGGCTACGGAGGAGACACAGCGCTCAGTCCAGCGATTCAGACTATTTGGAGCAAGGAAATCTTGTTCCAAGCAATGCCTGTACTTCGTTTTGAGCAGTTCGCTGTTAAAAAGACAGAACTCGGTGTTATGCCGGGTCTTACCGTAAACTTTATGCGTTACACCAACCTTGGTGTAGATGAAAATACTGGTGCTACCCTTACTGAGGGTACCCGTATGGAACCGACTGCTTTGTCGGCTAGCCAAATCCAAATCACCGTCTCTGAACGTGGACAAGCCATCTCGGTAACCGAGTTGCTTCTCAACGCTTCGTTTGATGATGTTATGGCTTCTTCATCCCGCTTGCTTGGTCGCCACATGGCGCAAAGCATGGATATTGAAGCCCGGAACACCCTGTACAACTCAGGCGTTCCATTTGGTGGCGGCGCTGCCGTTCCTCCTTCCATTACTTTTGGTCGGACCAAGGCTTCTGGTGCTCGCACCACCGTTTCACCTTACGATGGTGGTACCGTTGGTACCGCTGCGTCACCCGGCTACTTGTCACCCACGACCATCAAAGATGCCGTGGAAACCCTTGCTGGACTAAACATCCCACGCATTGGTGACACTTACGTGTGCTTTGTTCACCCGTCCCAGAGCCGTTCGCTCCGTGACTGGCCAGAGTTCATTGAAGTAACTAAGTACGCCGCCCCCGGCAACTTCATGCTCGGTGAAATTGGTCGTCTATACGACGTGGTCTTCATTGAAACTACCCAAGTATCACAAGGCTTGACCGGTGCTTCTGGCGAAGCCCTTGATGCCCTTGCTGGATTGGACACCGACAGCGGAACCGCTGGTGTACAAGCCAACGCCAACGCTTACAACTCTGTAATGATTGGTGATAACGCATTCGGTCAGGCTATTGCCTTGCCAGTTGAACTGCGTGATGGTGGTGTGATTGACTTCGGTCGTGAGCACGGCCTTGCTTGGTACGCCATCTGGGGCTTCGGGGTCATCACCCACGAATCCCGAGTGGTTATCAACACCCTCGGCGGCGCTATCGCTTAAGTTTAGTGCCCCGATTGGTATAGTTTGGGGGGTGCGGACCTTATATGTTCCGACCCCCCTCACTATACTCTACACTCTTAATAATGTACATCTAAACCTTTGAAAGGTACGTATACAGATATGGCAACACAAAAGAAAACAACCAGTAAGACGACCAGTAAGACGACCCCGCAGGCCAGCCCACAACAAGCACCTGCTGAAGAAGTAGAAGAGGCTGAACTGGTAACCCCTACGGTTACTGTCGCCCCCAATACAGTACGAGCACGTGTCAAGGGAACTTGGACCATGTACTACTGTGGCCAACCCTACGACTTCACGGATGGCTCTAATTACGATCTCCCTCCTGACCTATATAACTACCTTAAAGGTCACGGTAACATTTACGATACTCTTTAAGGATAGGTAATGTCATTCACGGTACCTAACGTTAATGATTCTGGTATATATCAGGATCAGGCAGAACCAGACAAAGGTGACTTCCAGTCCCTCGGATACCGCAAATCTGGCGTCCTCAGTGGCGGTGCTTCTACTAAAAATGGCGACCTCCGCGTTGACGTCACTGCGGTATCCGGGTACCTGAATGGTGAGTACTTTGATATAACCTCGGCAGCCTCTTTAACCACGGTTGCTCCAATTAGCGACGACAAGTTCGTGCTAATTGTGGTATCTAAGTCTGGTAGTACCTTCAGCATTACCCAAGTAAATGGAACTGACGCATCTAACGCTGTGTTCCCTGACTTTGATTCCTCTACACAGTTGCTACTCGCTTCTGTGTATTACGAGAACGCTCCATCATATATTACAGGTATTGTTGATAAGCGTGTGTTTATTATGCCGCAGGCGAACCCCACTGAAGTGGCCAGTCTGGGTACTGGCGCTCCCGGTGAAGTTAGGGTACTCACTGGTAGTACGCCTGCTACCGGACAGTCCACCATATATGTAAACACCACCGCAGATGGTTGGACCAACCTCGCTAAATATAGTACACAGACGATACAGAACCCTTATGTGGGAGCCACCACAGACTTTCGGGTAACCAATCAGGGTGTAGCAATCAACAACTCTTCGGGTACCAGCGGTCACGCTCTGTACGCTAGTGGTACTGGTTACTTCACTGGCGCTGTTACAGCGTCTTCCTTTATCGGAAACGTGTCAGGCACGTCCGCTAACTGGGATAACAGCATGACACTGACCGTCAAAAATGGAGCGTCTACAGTAGCCTCTGTTTCCTTTGATGGAAGCGCTAACAAAGACATTGATCTGTCAGGACTAATACCCACCACCACGTCACTACCTTCCAACTGGCCAACTGCCCGCACAATCTCACTATCTGGGGTAGTCACGGGTTCTGCATCCGGTGTTGATGGCAGCGGCAACGTCAACATCGTCACTAGCAGCATTAACGGGTACCTACCAACTAGCGGTGGCACCCTGTCTGGTTCCTTGGTAACCCAAAACATAACACCATCTGCGGATGTCAACGCCACCGTGGGATACGCCACCAAGAGGTACCTTCACGGCTATTTTCAACTATTACATGCTAATACTGTATACGCTTCAAATCCCGTCGTGGTTTCTTCTGACTTATCCTTAAAGGAAGACATTAAAGAGTCACCGGGCTTATCCTTTGTTAATAAGTTAAAACCTTTATCATACCGCTTTAAGAACTCCCCAGAGAAGCAACGCTGGGGATTTGGTGCCCAAGATGTAGAAGCCATCTGCCCACCCGACGCTGGTGTTATTAGCAAAGAAGAAGGACAGGACATGGGGCTGTCTTACACAGAGTTTATTGCCCCTATGGTCAAAGCCCTTCAGGAGATTACTGAACGTCTTGAGGCCATAGAGAATGGCTGATTTACCTAAACCAACGTCTACGGACAAGAACGACATCATTAAGGTCCGTAAGTTCACGCCACCACGTATCCGTGATGAGCATCCCGCCATTAATCAGCCCGGACAGGACTCTGTGCCCGGAGCAGACTCCACGGATTAGTAGTATAATAGACGTATGACCGCACTTCAGGAAATAGAAACGGTAGCCCGTAACTACCTCAGGGACTTCCCTAAGTTCTTCCAGTTAGACTTTGAGGTTACCGGACGCACCTTTGATTTGGGGCACACTAACATTGACTCCTCAAAGGTATGGGTGGCAACCTATGCAAGCAGCACCACGACTGAACTTACTACTAGTGACTATTCTCTTGACGACCGTAACGGCCTTATTCGTCTTGCTGGCTCGCAGGTTTCGGGAACTAAACTTCTTGTAGAGGGATACTACTATGAGTGGCTTATCCCAGCGGACCTAACCTTCTACTCTAAGTTGGCCCTAGACCAACACCTACATAACCTTGAGTTTGAGGCAGACCAGTTATCTACAGTAGTAAAAGATGTTGTTGGTATGGCTGCCCTTATTGAATCCCTCTGGGGACTCATGACCGAGTACAGTAGGGACATTGATGTGACGACCACGGAAGCCGTGCATATCCCTGCCTCCCAGCGTTTCCGTATGGTTCAGTCTATCCTGCAATACTGGGCCACAGAATATGAGAAGAAGGCTCGTGCACTCAATATCGGTCTAGACCGCATTGAAGTGTTCAACCTTCGGCGTACCTCTCGCTCCACTAACCGACTCGTTCCTGTACAGAAGTCTCGTGAGTTGGGTGACTACGGTCCAATTGAGCGGGTATACAACCCAATTGATGACAGCGAAATCGCTATCGCAGAAGAACAAGATGATCTACGTACAGATATATTCATTGACACTGACCCACCAGAGGGGTATGTCACTGGCTTTAGGTACCCATAATGACTGACGTGCGTCGTGAAGCCACTCACATCCTAAAGAACTATCACAGGTACCAGAGAGAGGCCGGAGAAACCTTAGTATGGTTTCAGTTCAAACCTCTAGGCACGGACGCTGCTACTAGTAGTGTCTATGATGATGTCTATGATGAGGGACCCGCATCTACAGGCGGCCTGAAATACGAGACAGGTGTTATTCTTCCACTCATCCAGATGCAAGAAGCAGAGGACAATAAAAGGTCCAACGCTGATGGGCGTCTCCCTTTACAGACCGTAAACGGGGTAATGGCCGTTCAGGACTTAATGGATGCTGGTATTACTAACGTCTCAGAGTACCGAGAACACCTCAATGATATGTTCTATTATGATGGGCGCTACTACTCTGTCAACGCTTACCGTGTACGAGGCCGTGCTCGTGGGGACGTTCTGATTACGTTTGAGGGCATAGAGCGTTACCTTGATCAAGAGTTCGCTTTTGATCCCGGTCCCACGGATATTGGTATAAACGACTACCCTTGGCCCTCAGCATTACCTCTGTAGATGGTGTATCATATAGATAGGAGTAAGCAAGCGCTGACTCCTCTCAACCGCCCAGATACCGCTTTGGAGAGCATATGGCTACAATGCCTATCACTGATGATGCCCCAGCGGAATCTGGTGGACTCATTTCAGGTATACCTTCAGCGGTTTCTTACGCTCACCTACTCAACGCTTTAATGCCACAGATGATTAGTGAGTCTGTTAACAAAGCCCTTGAGTCACACGTAAAAGAGTACCGCGAGTTCCTTAAAAAGAATGAGGAGTACTCAGAACTGTCTGAGTACTATGATGTGTGGCAGACCGATGGCGGTGACCTTGAGTTCGGTATGTGGGATCTCCCAGTTCGCCTGCGTGCACTTGCTGACGCCTTGGAGTTTGGTGATGTGAACCACCCACCACAAGCATTTGTTCGTAAAGCCGTGATGAACGTGGACAAGCCCTCTGGTGTGAATGACAGTATTAGTAATAGTGTCAGACGCCAACTGGGAGAGGTTGTGGTAGAAGATGCCAACTAACCGAACTGGCTTCCTCCTCGCTGAGGACCAAGCATTCAAGACTAAGTTCTCTGGTATACAACTAACAGACGACCGTGACAATACTCGTGACGTTCAGGTGTTCTTTCGCTACCCCGAAGGGGAACGAGAGAAGAAGTACCCGTTCATCACCATTGAGTTGCTGGATATTAACCATGCCCGAGACCGGCAGCACTCTGACCAGATCATTTATGCCTTTCGGGGTACTGCGCCCAGTGGACAGCCCACTGGTCACTACAGTACAGAGGGTTCCGCTAATACCTTCACGTACTGGCCAAACGAGACCGCTGATGTAACCACACTGACGGCTGATACTGGTGGTTCCTCTGACCCATTCCTAAGCGCTCTAGAGCATGTTCCCGTTAACCTCATGTACCAGATCGCTACATTCACTCGCTCTGCTCTACATGATCGTTACCTGCAAGCACATATCCTGACCAAGGTCGCCCCGTTCCGACGAGGTTACTTGGCTATACCTGCTGATGACACACACCGGCACATGGATCTGGTAGACTTCAGGAGCGCTGATCTGCTTGACGAAGAGGCAGGTTTCAAGAAACGTATCTTCAGAAAGATCTACACATTCTCCGTAACATCAGAGATACCAGTCACCAACCTCGTTGCCCTTTCTCAGGTCAGCGGTTCCGTTGGTTCTACTGGTGCCACCATAACACTTAAAGATAAAGACACAGAGGACACCCTCTCGTGACTTTCCTACCCGTAACCTACTGTAAGGATTAATTATGTCTTATTCACGACCCGGCGTTTACGTCAACGAGGCCCCACTAAAGGCCACTGTAACCAACCGCCCCGGTCGCACCACTGCTTCGTTTGTTGGCGAAGCCTCTCGTGGTCCGGTCGGAAAACCAGTACTCGTTTCTTCTTGGAACTCCTTTGTCAGCGTATTCGGTGACATCGTTTCCACGTACGAACTTGGGTACGCTATTTACCAATACTTCTCTAATGGTGGTGTTGAGTGCTACGTTAATCGTGTACTCACCTCTAGCACTACTGTTAACACCGACTCTACCCTCGCTCTTACTCATGATAGTGGGAACAAGGACCTGTTCACGGCCACCTCTAAACTGGCGGGCGTAGATGGTGACAACATCACCCTTGATGTAATCAAGAGTGATAGTAACCCCGACACTGGTACTGCTGCTGGTGGTGGTATTATTGACCTCACCGTAAAGTACAAGGGTGTGACTAAAGAGACCTTTGTTGGACTCACCTTCTCAGACACCACGTCCTCCACCTCTGCTACCGCAGCGGTAAATGATGCTGTGTCAGGTTCCCAATACATCACAGTGAGCGCTCAAGTAACAACTACCGCTGTTAATGGTACCGCCATTAGTACAGCATTCACTAGCACCGTAGCCTACACGTTAGCATCGGGTGCTACCGCCGGTCAAGCAGAGAACGCCGTAGGTTACGTGCGTGGTAACAGCACAGGTACCTCCGCTAACTTCTTCCTGCTCACCGCTGAAAACGCTGGCGAGTGGGCCAACGGACTCACCGTTGAGGTATCTGCTGGTATTGAAACACCGACCGCCTCGTCCTATGGCACCTTCAACATGCTTGTTAAACTAAATGGCGCAGAGAAGGAACGCTGGTCAGAGGTATCTATTGACCCGGAACATAACCGGTACGTAGAGACCCTTATTGACACCTACTCTGATTACCTGACAGTGTCCTCTGTAGCGTCTCCTACTAAAGCCACAAACACATCAGTGTCTGCTGGCACGTACACCCTTGTTGGTGGTGGTAACGGTACCGCTGTCGCCGCCGCCGATTATGATGCTGCCCTGACATACTTTGACCAAGTCACTGGTGACCTGATCATTAACCTTCCGGGAGTATCGGGAGCCTCAGAGGTCAACTACGCTCTGGCCTATGCTGCTGCACGTGGCACCGGGTTCATTGTTATTGACCCCAACTCTTCGGACACCACTGCTAGCGCTGCTATCACCCGAATTGCTGGGTACAGCAATAGCGGGTACGGAGCGGTTTATTACCCAGCCGCTACCACTGCGGACCCTACCAAGACCGGCCCAGCCGCACTACGTACGTCCCCATTAGGTGGCGCTATTGTTGCTGCCTACGGTCGGGCAGAACGCATGCACTCAGTTGCGAAAGCCCCAGCAGGGTTCAGCCTTGACCTCGCTAATGTCTATGGACTAGTTGGTACGTACACTGAAGCAGACGAGGGTACTCTATACGATGCCAGTATCAACCCTATTCGGTTGGTGCCCGGCACTGGTGCCATTATTAATGGTGCTCGTACACTCGCCAAAACCTCACCAGACAAGTTCATTCCTATTCGTCGCACACTCAACTATGTCAAGGCACGTCTTAAGACGATCACTGCCTTCGCCGCATTTGAGCCGAACGATGGAAACCTTCGTCAGTCCGTCACAACTGTTGTTGAAAACGAACTACGTAAGTTGTGGGCACAGGGAGGGCTAAAAGGCAATACTGCCGCTCAAGCCTTCTTTGTTACCTGCAACACAACCAATAACTCAAGCAGCACTGTTGCTCAGGGCGAACTTCACGTTGAAGTTGGTCTGGCGTTACAGTACCCAACTGAGTTCGTGATCATTAATGTAAGCCAATGGACTGGTGGCTCAAACGCCGCAGAAACTCTCTAGGAGGAGATTCAAATGACAACTTCAGTAAGAACAGACCCACTACGTAACTTTAAGTTCCGGGTCACTATACAACCAATAGACCAAGAATTAGACACCTTGGCGGGTGGGATACAGAACCTTGGGTTCGCCCAAATGTCCGGTATTGCTGTAACCAACGAGGTCATCCCTTACCGTGAGGGTGGTATGAATACACACCCACACAAGATGGTAGGTCAATCAGACTTCGCCCCAGTGTCAATGGCACGTGGCGTGTTTGCCGACCAAGCGCAACTGTACAACTGGCAACAGTTCATACACGCATGGCAGGGGGGCATTATTGGCGGTTCAGGTGGAAATGGAGACGGTGGAGACGTTGGGACAGATTATCGCTGCGACGTTACTGTGGCTGTGTATGACCATCCTGTTACTAACAACAACTATGCGTATGATCAAGACCCTACTGCGGCCACGGGTTCTATTGGTAATGATCTTCCTAAGCGTCTTGAGTTCACACTCTACAACGCATGGCCCGGATCCTACTCAATAAGTGACCTTAATGCTGGTGATAACGGTATTATGATCCAGCAACTACAACTGCACCACGAAGGGTTTACAGTAGACTGGGACCCTGAACAAGCATCTTAAGCATAACATAACAAGGAGACACAATGAGTATTGAGTTAGCGAGCGTCAGTGACGATATTGCTGATGCCATACAAGCCCCACCACCCGAGATGGGTAAGGCAGCACCCACGCAAGTAGAACTACTTCGTGGAGTTGTTGACCCAACCTCTGGAGAATGGCACACCACTGCCACTGTTCGTGAGATGAACGGCGCTGACGAGGAAGAACTTGCTCGTCTTAGCGCCACACAAGAAGACATCTCATACGCAGAGTACACCACAGCATTACTTACACGAGCCGTTACCTCCATAGGTAGTCTGCCCACTAAGTCAGACCCATCCATTTTGGACAACCTCATTATTGGGGACCGAGACATGCTGTTCCTCGGCATCATCAAGGCCACATACGGAAACGTACGTACCTTTAATGTTTCGTGTCCATCTTGCCATAGTGCTAACGACGTGCGTGTGAACATGGACGAGGACTTCCCTGTCACACAACCATTGAATGATCCTCGTGTACCACGCACGGTGACCTTGCGTAATGGTATGGACGTTAAGGTCAAGTTCCCTACCGGGGCAGACGCTAAACTTATTGCTTCCTCAGGTAGCACATCAGCAGAGCAGAGTACTACTATCATTACACGTTGTGTAGTGTGGGACGATGACCGCTCTGACGCTGTTAAGACCATGTGGGCTAAGGAACTTTCCGTAGCAGACCGCAAATCTATTGTCACTGCCGCTCTGGAAGACCAGCCCGGCCCAAGACTGGAGGAGGTGGAAGCCTCGTGCGCGAGTTGTAGTGAAACAATCACTATGATCATGGATTGGGCCTCACTTTTATTCGGTTAACTTAAACAACGTGTACTGGGATTACAGCGCTGTGTCGTCTGGACATCCCGGTTTCACACTAGAAGACATCCGTACAATGACCATACGCCAAAGGTCGTTCTGGACGGAAATGGCAAAGTGGCGAAACTCTTAAAGGAATGTGGACATGGCAGAAGGAAAGGCAGAAGACACTAACATTGGGTCTCAGGGTGGTTCCGACCGTCCAGACGCTGCCTTTGCTTCTGTCAAAGCACGCTTTAAGACAGATGCCCAAGGACTACAGTCCTTAAACAGAGAGTTCTCGGCACTCAACGACCAGATCTCTAAGTTCACCTCAAACATTACTGTCGCTCTTGAAAAGGCTAAACAGTTTAGTGCTGCTGCTGGGGGCATTCAGAGTGGCGGTGGGATGGGTCCCGGACAAAGTGGGGGGAGCCAGAATCCCACAAAGGGAGCGATACAGCCCCTAAAGGCCAACATCGGTGGCAACGGGAAACTTAATAAGTTTGATTTTATAACCCAGATAGCAGGTAATGCAGTTGGCTGGACGGCAGCCCGTCTCAAGGGCGCTGCCCCTTACATGCTCACTGCTGACCGGACGGGGATGCTTTACCGACAGATGTACGGTGGCTCAGAACTTGATTACCAGTCACGGTTCCGTCAACCATTGACTGGAGGGTTACTTGGCTCTGATGCTATTGAACCCATGCTCGCCCTACAAGCAACCACCGGTATTAATGCGGCATCCATGAAGAAGGGTATTGAGGGCATTAGGGTGTCTTCCGGTTTTGGTTACAGTTCCGGTGATGCCACTCGCATGATTAATGCTCTCGCCCAGCCCGGTTCATCTAACACTATGACCATGATGCTAGGAGCGGGCCTGTATGGCCCCGGAGGCGTCGCCAAGGACCCTATGGACGTTGTACGCACAACTGTGCAGAGGATGGGCCTGACGAACGAGGAGATGGTTCAGGGGGCATTCCAGCCCGGCTCTATGACTCGGGCCAACCTATCTCGCGCTGGACTACCTGAAGACATGCACAACATGATACTCCAGTACGCCCAACAGAACGTGGAGTTCAAGAAGAAGGGGGGCAAGGGAATGTATGACCCTTCTTCTTCAGGGGACCGAAAGCGAATGGGTATTGATGACGCCTACGCCGTTGAGTTTGAGAGAACCCGAGGGGAGGAAGTCAACCGAGAAGAGAAGTTCTATCGCAGGCAAGTAGACAACTATGCACAGATGGAAAAGAACACTCAAGCACTCATTAGACTATCGGCAGCAATAGAGGATAAGGCTAGTGGGGCCATAGGAGCACAGGCAGGACTCATGAACAACAGTTGGATGCGCGCCCTTGGTATGGGGTTAATGGGTGCTGGAGCAGCCGTTTCGCTTACCGGGTTTGGAACCCCTCTGGGCGTGGGCCTTATGGGTGTTGGCGGTGTGGTTCAAGGCATTGGCGACCCCGAGGATGTGGTACAGCCGGGAATGAATGCTTCTTTCCGACATAGCCTGAAGGCTATGGCCACAGCAGCGGAGGCAGACGGTCACCAACTTACACTTTCTAGTGGTGTGCGTGACGTGGGACGGCAAGAAGAGATATTCCGTGACCGCATGGTAGAGGACCCTAATGGCAAGACCGAATGGGAGGGAAAGAGGTGGACGTTAAAAGCAGGAATGGCCCCTGTGGCCCCACCCGGTAGGTCCCTACACAACTTTGGGTACGCCGCCGACATTGGACCATCTTCCGCTTACGATTGGATACGTAAGAATGCCTCTAAGTTCGGTCTGGCTAATGGTGACCGTATTGGTGAGCCTTGGCATATAACCCTCGCAGGCATACAGACCGTGAGAGACCTTCCCCAAGGGTCACGTCCTGTGGGTGCCGGGCGATCCTCGTCATCTTCCGCAGACGCCCGATCACGGTCAGGGGGGTCCGCAAAGACAAGGTCATCGGGAACGTCCTCTAGTAGTAGTTCCCCATTGTTCCGCACTAAGGGCATGAACATGTCCCAAGCCATATCAGCAATACAGTCATCTAACGCCGCCAGTGTCGCTATCGGGGACCCACTGGACTTTGGAGGCGGCGGTGGCAGTGTTACTATCGCTCCCACTATTAATATAAGCGGGTCAGGAAACGCATCCGATGCGGACGAAGTTGCTCGTCGTGTTATACACTTACTTGAAACATCAGAGGCTGTTCGGTCTCTCAGGAGATCATAATGGCATTTGAGAACGATAACTTTGAGTTTCCTCGTGAGGTGCCCACCGATAAACACATACATCGTGGGTACGTACGTTTACTAGATGAGGTATTCTCTGGTACTGCTGACACGGACACTAGTAACCTCGCTGCAAAACTGAACTTCCAGTTCAACCCTAACCAACTCACGAGGTCCGTGTCTGCCCGTACGGACACACAGTTGTGGATTAACCAAGCGCCCTCACAGTTACTCCAACCCGCCATTGGTGATATGACCTTTGGTTGGACCATGCTCCTTAACCGAGAGGCAGAGGTAGCAGATTATGAAGGACGTAATAACCCTAGTAGCCGACGAGACTCTCTAGAAGAGGACGCCACCCTGTCTGCTGGACCCGCAAACCTCGGTAGGGACAGCGCTGATGTGACGGTGCACTTATGGAATCCGGGCAGGGTCGGGGTAGTTCACGACATAGATATACTTGACCGTATTGTTGGACAACGTATAACTGAAGAGCAGATTGAGTTCTCTAATATGCAACACAAACAACTAGTAAAGATTGGGGTTATAACGGAAGAAGAAGATGATGATGATGAAAACTCTTACCAAAGAGTATCTGGGGATACCATAGTATCCGCTAACGCCCATAACTCAGCGTTCCTAATACCTAACCCTATACGAGCAGTATTCTCAGAGTCCTTCATGATTGATGGGTATGTCAGTAATGTGACGGTATCTTTTCAGAAGTTCTCACCACGAATGACACCCACTGTAGCCATTGTGGACGTAGCCATGCACGCTATCTACAGCGGATTCGCCCGCAAAGAAACAGTGTTCACTAACCTTATTACGGCACAACAACTTGAGACACAAGCAGTAGATGAGGTAGAAGAAGCAGAGCCACCACCAGAGGGCACAGAGGCTTCTGGCTTACATGCACTCGCAGAGCAGGGAGGGGCCGCTATGCCCTTCTCCGGTATAGCCACTGTCCTGCCAAGTTTAAGAAGTCACTCAACTACCCACGCTCTGGTCAGTCCTTCAGGTGTCCTAGAGGGAGTAGAGACAGAGGGATCCTCCATATATGTGGGGGCGCACACTACTGACTCCGTTTTGGGTGAAGAAATAGAAAAGCGTTACGAGGGAGATGACTCTAACAACCTAAACCTCAGTAAGTTAGCCACAACCGCTAAGGTGGGTCTTTCTGTTCGGGCACGCCTACACACCACAACTCTGGGAGATATCTTAAAACTAGTGAGTGACGGTGATGAGGGTGGCTTTTCGTCGTACATACAAAGTGACGTGTTCTTTGGGGACTGGTCAGTAGAACAACGAACAGCACTACTTAAGGTAGGCGTGGACGTGTTAGAGAACGACAGTGAAGAAGAAAATGGCCAAGCACTAACAGAGTTTTCTTATCAAACAGGCCCTACCTTTTACACTCGCTCATTCCCCATTCTTGAGGTAGGCTCTGGAAAGTATGGGGATGTAGGGTACCCAGACACCACTAGTAGCATAACACCCCCTGTAATGTCCGTGGCAGCAGCCACCGAATGGGACCTTGACGACCAAGGACGTTTTAGTTTGTTTACTAGTGATAATCACCTATTAGGAACAGATACCGGGGCGTCTTCTGGATTCATCTATAACATTGGAGCAGGGTTCTTTCATACGAATAATAAAACCCCCTACCCAACCACCCTCACAATTAACCACCAGACAGATCCCGCACAGGACCTTTTGTTTAGTGTAGATTACCAAATCAGCATCATATATGAAACAAGTGTAACATCTACGGAGGGGTTAACTGGGGGAGGGGTGGCTACCATACACGATGGCTCCCCCCTTAAGGTTTTACCCTTGTGTAGTACGTATGGTGCACAAACTCCACAATCTAGAGGATTTAAAGAAGGTTGGGGACACGGTGCTGGGGGGTTACCACTACTTGGAGACAATGGATCGTCATCCATTGTGGGAGATGACACTACTGTACTGGGAGACAGTACACGATGGATAACCAGCGTCGGCGGTGATGCCGGGCCACGACACGCATTCTTTGGGTACCCCACTGGCCAGTTAACTGATGTTGGAGTAACCCTGCCTTATACCAGAATAACTCCGATAGGTAAAGACTAATGACACTATCATCCTCATCACGGTACAAGCGGAGCACTGACAACAGTGGGGTGTCTGTTACCCAGCGAAAAGTAAAAGAGAGCACACGAGTACTATCGGTAGTCACTAAAGAGGGACAGACCATGCAGACACTTGCTGCTCTCCACCTCGGTGACCCTAAACTGTACTGGCGAATTGCGGACCTCAATCCACAGATAGCGTTCCCTGATTCTATTCCTATGGGCACCCGACTGCGTGTGCCTAAGGTTTAGATATGACCGTTGTCACTACCACCCAGACATCAGCACCAAAGCACTCTGTTGACGTATCCATTGACGGTGTTGGGGTAGACTACAGTAGTATCGCTAAAGTAGAAGTGAGCCTACGAGAGAACGAGCATGACCTTGTCACCCTCGTGTTAATGGGTATCTCTCCTCTAGCGATTACTGACTATGTAGACCGCCCAATTAAGGTCACTGTAAAGGTACCCTACGGAGAGGGATTCACTTTCTGTGGGTACGTCAACCATGTTAACCCTACGCACAAGGTGTCTAGTGGTAAGGCTAACCGTAGCCTGTTCCAAGAAGCGCACCTATATTGCTTGGGCGCTAGTTCTCGTATGCGGGGAAAGACAAACCGTGTGTGGAATGACTTCAAGGTCAAGGGAATGGTAGAAGAGTTCTCTCGTATATATAACTTCTCTTACTCTTGCCCAGACTCTTCCCCTGTGCTACCACGCATGGTGCAACGAAACATGTCAGATTGGGAAGCCCTCACACGAGCATGCGCCCAGTCTGGTCTGGCAGTAAACGTTCACGGTACAGAGATACACGTGTGGGACCCCGTGCACCCAATACGTTATGGTGCTCCATCAGCGAACCTCACTACCATTGAGACAAAAGAAAAGTCCTCCACAATGCCCGGTAGGATCATGGAGTTTGACGGCACCTTTGGTACATCACACGCTTATGGGTCTGCCAGTGCTGAGAGTATCGCTATACTTGATGATAACGGGATGTTATTAAAGGCGAAAACAGAAAACCTCATGGGATCCTCCAAGTATGGAGAAGCCCTAGAGACAGAGATAACTAATGCTCTCCCTATGGAAGCACGCTCGTTAGAAGACGCTCAGAGACGACTACGAGCAACCAGAGCCTACGAGGATGCCTTTGTAGCGACCACCACCACCTCTGGTGTCGCTGGAGTTATGCCCGGAAGTGCTGTCAACATAGAGGGGTTCAATGGTGACTTTGACGGACTATGGTTAGTGCGCTCTATGGACATGAAGTTTAATCGTGGGCATTTCATTACCGAGTTTGGGCTAGGTAGAAGCAACACAGGCAAGGTATACTATGGACAATCCTCTTTAGACGCTTACGAAATAGCGCCCAACCCTAGACTGGACAACGGTAAATGGAGAACAACATTAAGGAGGGGACATGTCTACTCCACTAACTGATTCCCTATTCTCGTCTCCCTCTCAAGTACACCGAGCGATTGTCAGTTACTCAAGCACAACCACAGGAGAGATTCGTGTAATCATCCCGTCGGTCACTGGCCTAGACACAGAGGTACCTGTCTCTTATTATGGACGGGAAGCGCACCCCTTCGCCCTTGATTGGGTAGTACCTAACGTGGGCGCAAACATTATTGTGGCCCGAGAGGACGAAGATTACGTCACTGTTATTTGGATGAACACCACGTACAACCCAGTTCGTGCTGACATAGGTGAGGCCAACCCAACAAAGTACGGGTTTGGTCCGGGACTAACTGGTTTTGAGTTGATGGCCATAACACCTTCCTCTGCTGGACTATACCTCAGTTCCACACACATGGGGTACTGGACCAGCGCAGGATCGGGTGCGTGGCGTACCTACATGGACATCGACGGTAACTTCTATCTGACAGGGAGTGGCAGTGCCACGCACGGCCTGACATGGACCTCCAGTACCAACACTCTCGCCATCACCGGCAACATCACCATCGGTAATGTCAGTGAAGTCCTTGGCGATCTGGGTGATCCTGAGGCCAACGACCCCAATCAGGACAATCCCACCAACTACACGTTCGGTGCGGGTATGGATATGTCTCTGGTCAACCTGCCCAACACTCCGACCACAGCAGGTCTGTTCTTAGGTGCCAACTACCTCGGATACCATAGTGGGACCGGCGGGGCGTGGACCACCTACATGGACTCTACGGGGAAGTTCTACCTCGGTGGGACCAGCGGCCAACTCCAGTGGAACGGCTCTACCCTACTCATTGACGGCAGTGCTGCCATCTCTGGCACGGTCACGGTCGGTGGGACCGCTGCGTCCACGGTAGCCAGTGGTGCTGCCTACGGGGCCTCGGCAGTGCAGGATGGGGATGGCTCACTTAACCTGACCTTGACCGATGGGGCCGTTGGTGGCTGGGAGATAACTACGGGGATGCTCACCGGAGGCTCAGGCTCCTACAAGATAGAACTGGATCAGGCCAACAGACGCATCTCCGCTGGTGGTGGCCGTGCGGTCATGAGCGCAGACTCTACTGGCCGTGTGGTTATTGGTATTGATGCTTCCGCTGGTAACGCCCCAACGTATAACAACTCCGGCGGCGATGTAGTCATGGAGCGCACGTCAGGAGGAACTGCACGGTTCTCCTGTGGCAACAAACTCACATGGAACGGGTCTGCCCTTTCTATTTCTGGGGATGTCACTGCTACCTCGGGTTCATTCACGGGGGAAGTCTATGCCTCAAGTGGTTCATTTGCTGGTTCGCTGTCTGCTGCTACAGGTACGTTTGCTGGTTCGCTGTCTGCTGCTACAGGTACGTTTACGGGTGACATTACTGGTGCGTCGGGGGTATTTGCTGGTTCTTTGTCAGCATCGAACATCACGGCAGGCTCAATGAGTGCAGCCTATATTACAACAGGGGTAATGAATGCTGCCCGCATCAACGGTGGCACCATTACCGGCGCATCTGTAAACGTGACCGGAAGCGGGGAGTCCCTCGTGGTTGGTGGTTATGGTACGGGGCGCGTAACGTTTAATCAATCCTCATGGCTTGCATCCGCTATCCGTTTCGGCTCATCAAGCGACGACGATGCCTACGGAGCAATAACTTACGGGAGTTATTCTTACAATGGGTATACGTTTAACGGCATCTCAATCATTAACAACTCCCAGTCCGCTGGTATCGCTGTAAGGAACACGGGGTCCTACAACATCACATTAGATTCGGGGTCTGGCATACTGCTTGATACTGGAACAAACGCGGTTCGCGTCGAAGGCGATTTTCAAGTAAGAGACAGCGGTACTGGGACGATGCTACTCGTTGACTATAGTGCCAGCAGGGTCGGCATCAATGACAGCACCCCCTCATACACCTTAGACGTAAACGGTACCTGTCGTGCCAGCACTCTCCGATCCAACGGATGGATTCATGCTTCGCTCCCCACTACCGCTTCCGGAGCAAATGTCAGATTTATTTCTTCCACGGGTGCGCTCTACTACTATGCATCGTCAGCCAAATACAAGAAAGATGTTGAGACACTGCTGGATTCTGAAGCGGATAAGGTCTTTGCCTTACGCCCCACATGGTACCGCTCTTCTTTACCCGACGACCCTGAAGGTTGGTCGTGGGATGGCTTCATAGCCGAAGAGGTACACGAAATCAACCCTCGTTGGGTTGTATATAGGGATGGTGAGCCGGACTCAATGAACTACGATCAGATAATACCCTCTCTTGTTAATATCATAAAGAGGCAAGACGCCAGACTAACCGCTCTAGAGGCACTATAATGTATAAAGACAAAACAAACAATAGGAGACTCAAATGAGTACCATCCCCACCACCAGTAAGTATGTAGACTTATCACTTCTACACCCCCGCTTTAAGGCTCGCCTAGAAGCGTTCTTTGCAGACCCACAGATCAAAGGACGAGTGTCCGTTGTGTCAGGCTGCCGCTCGTACGCTACCCAAAAGCGCTTGTATGACCGCTATAAGGCAGGCAAAGGAAACCTAGCAGCCAACCCAGACCGTAAGCATGGCGCTAATGGTTGGTGGCGGGGTTCTTACCATATGGAACAAAAAGATGGCTACTGTTACGCTGTGGATTTTCGTATTGTAGGCCGAGGCATTACGAAGTATGGAGTTAATGTTATTGCTAAAGAGTATGGACTTGTTAAAACAGTGTCATCTGAATGGTGGCATCACCAGCCACGTAACTCTACTGGATGGTTTGACGCTCCCAAGATGGGCAAGGAACTTACCAACACCCCCAAGAACCCCACTAAGGCAGAGAAAAAGAAAGTAGACGACGCTCTAACCCGCTACGTGAGTAAGCACCCACTTCGTTACCGTTCTCGTCATGAGGCTGTTCGTGTGATGCAACGAAAGTTAGGCGCCCTCGGGTTTGACGCTGGGCCTGCTGACGGAATCTTTGGTAGACTTACTAGGAGAGCCGTTAAGCAATACCAGCGAGCAAACAAACTTGTTGTTGACGGCATTATTGGTCGCAACACGTGGGCCGCCCTAACCAAGTAAGGATTAGCCAGTGACCACCATCCTCGTACCCTTCCAGTTCAACCTTGGTTCCTTGGCGACTACTAATGATCCTCATCAGGTTGCTCGTCAAGAGATCATTGATGTTCTGATGACAGATAACTACGAGCGTGTTATGAGCCATACCTATGGCGCTAACACCTCGGAGTTACTGTTTGAGGGCTTAGACCGACTTGTTATAGCGGACTACAAAGAGGAAACACTGGCCATGCTTAACGCTCACATGAGCAACTGCTCGGTCACGGACCTAACGGTAACAAACTCTCCACCCGATGGGGCAGGGAGTGGACCCGGCGAGGTAGGTACCAATATGTATGTAAACGCTTATTACCGACTGCATGGGGACGTTACAGCGGCCTCGGTGTCGGTATCCGTTGTTGATCCCGCCACGATCAACGCATCAACACCCCTTTAAGGATAAACATGGCTACTGATTATACAAGCAGGGACTTTGACTCTGTTAAGGCAGACCTCATAAGACGAGCACAACTCACTATCCCTGAGTGGACAGCCTCTACACAACCGGACTTCGCCATGCTTATGGTGGACCTCTGGGCGTACATGGCAGACATCCAGAACTATTACATTGACCGAGCACACACCGAGGGCTTCTTGGCCACAGCAACACAGAGGGCATCCGTCCATTCTCTCGCTCGTATTATGGGGTACACACCTAACCCCCGTACCTCCGCTACCTGTAGCGTGACAGTAGCCAACAGTAGCAGCGCTTCTATCACCGTGTCAGCAGGTACCGTTTTTGTTGTACCAGAGACATCGTCCAAGGACGCTGTATACTTTACGTCCACGACAGACACCGCGGTAGCCTCCGCTGGTTCTTCTGCTGTTGCCGTTAAAGAAGGACGGTCAGTATCTGAAACACTCACCACTAACTTCTCTGGTAACGGTGGGGAGTCCTTTGTTCTCTCAGAACAGAAGGTTGTCCCAGACTCTATAGCCGTTACATCGGGAGCAACTACCTACTCCTATGTGGCACGCCTAACTGACGTGTCCGCTAACACACCATCATTCACCACGGTGACCGACAGTATGGATAATACCCGTATTGTGTTTGGTAATGGTATCAATGGTCTCGTCCCCACCACAGGGTCTACCGTGTCAGTTACGTACCGAGTGGGCCAAGGCATTAAGGGTAACCTTTCTACTAACGCCATAACGGTATGGAACACTCCAGTTGTTGGACTCTCTATCTCAAGTTCAACAGCGTCCACAGGGGGAACTAACCCCGAGGGGATAACCTCTATTAAGAACAATGCCCCCGCTGTTCGCCGGTCACAAGACCGTGCCGTTACCCTGAACGATTACAAGAACGTTATACGTGGGTACTCAGGTGTATCTAAGACCCACGCACTAACGAGCACGTCCTCGGGAGCGGTCACCATTAACTATGCAGCGCTCCCTAGTTACTCTAACTATGAGAACCTTGCTAGTGGAACGACCAGTCTTAGCCTGACCGCAGACTTTGGTAACGCAGGAACAGACATTAATAGCAACCTCGCTGCTTACCTGACTGCTCGTTCTATGGTAGGCGTATCGGTGTCACAGATTAATACTACTGTTAACCTAGTGGACGTGTACATTGACTTCGGTGGTCTAACTGTTGCTGATGGTCACTACCAAGCCACCGTTAAAGAAGCGATCACGGCAGCCATAAAAGCGATGTTCACTTGGGACGCTGTTGAGTTTGATCAGGTCGTTAACTTAGGTGACCTTCTCACTGTGGCCAACTCTGTGTCGGGTGTCACTAACGCCACCATTAGCCACGTTGGCACCAGTGGTGGTAGTAACGTAGGTAACTACGCCATCACAACCACCACGTCAAGTAACATCTATCTTCCCGTGATCAGAGCGGTATCCTACAGTGGTGTTACGGGTGGTATCGCCTAATGACTGAATCCCTACGACTTCGGGACAGTACAAGCAGCCCAGCACTCAGAGACAGTACTGGGTCTGGTGCCCTGCGACAAGATGGGTACGTTACTAACGCACCTGTGCCACTCGCTGGTTTTGTTTCCGCACGTATAGATGACTATGGCACCGTGGACAACTCTTGGCTAGCAACCGTACGTTGGTCTGCTGACGAAACACCCACAGCAACACTCCCCGCTTCTGGCGAGTACAACATTGCTGAGGTTCGTATTATCTACAACTGGGAAGGGCCACCCGAGTTCTGGAACGACGGTATCGTTTTAGATACGTATACACCATTGCACAGCGTGGAGCCTACTATATATCACGATAACATTAGTACTAGTAACTCACTAAGTAACTGGTTATACTATAGCCTGTTCTACAAGTACCAAGATAGCGCTGGCGCTAACTTTGTTACCCGAGCCGCTACCACCTCCGTTCTTGTGCCCACCAAACATGACCTCGGTGAAACCATGTGGAAGAAGATACCTCGCCTTTATCGTCGCCAAGATAAGGCAGGACACTTAGAGAAGTTCATTAAAGTCTTCGGGTGGGAGGCAGATTACATGAGGTCTCTTGTAGACGAACTATTGTCGTCCAAGGACCCACTACGCACACAATACAACTCACTGAATACACTAGCGAGTCTCGTAGGTTCCTCGTTTACTACACAAGAGTTGCGTCCATCACAGATGCGTGAACTCATCCATGACGCAGATAAGTACTTTGATCAAAAAGGTCGCTCTGACGCACTCATTGCTGTACTCTCTGTAATCACCGACTCTGAAGTTAGTTCACGTGAGTTCACCAACACTGGGTCCCCAACCACCTCGGCTTACGAACGTATCAAAGTGTTCGTATCTGCTGCGAGAGCGAACCTAATAGTTAACCCCACCTTAGTGGGCACTCCCAGCAGTTCTGGAACATGGAACTACCTAACGTCAGGAACAGTCGTGCCTGACTACAACAGTGCCTCTACTGGGGTCACCTTCACCACAACCGCTAATACTACAGGTACCGTTTACCTGTTCCCCCGTACACCTGTTCAGATAAAGCGCAAAGTTCCGTACTACTCGTCAGTGGAAGCCAGCATGACGAACACCACGGGACAGATGAGGTTGTATCGTGAAGAGCCAACCAACGCTGCCTCACTACCTGACCAGTCTAAGTACTTCACTACCGATGACTCCACCTACGCTGATTACTATAAGGACCTGACCGTAAGTGATGCACACCGCTATGGCACAGGAGAGTTCAAGCAACGTAGTGGTTTCTATCTGACACCCTCGTACGCAGAGACCTGCGCCATCTTTGAGGATGGTACCACCAACGGGGTCCTGTTCCGTGCCCGGCTGTACGCCAGTGGTAGCACAAGCCTGTACGGGTACAGCCTGAAGTTAACTCGTGTGGACGCTAATCCATCCAGCGCTTCTCGTTTTGACCGATTTGATTTAGCCGTGTATGATGGTTCCACCAACGTACTCACTGCAAACAACCTTACGGTCAATGCCTCTGGAGAACTCATTGATGAGGACACCAGTGCGGTGGTAACTAAACTCACCCAGACCACGGGTGGGATTGATTTCACGCTATTGTTTGACGAGGTGGTTACACCAACATTCGCTGCGGACTTTCAACTACCCAGCGATGACACATCTACCTACGACTTTAGACAGTCGGGTGTGGAGGACCTCTACCCAGTTATTGTTCTTACGTTGGGTAACAGTGCTTCGGTAACTATAGACAAGTGGATATTCCAGCCCTTCTCCGATGGTCCATACTTTGATGGGTCTGGTGTTGATGGGCACTCGTACCTTGATGGTAGTTACATCACTAGCGATTACTATTGGTCGGGCACAGACAATGCCAGTGTGTCCCTCTACACACCTGTGCGAAAGAGAAACCGTGCAGCGGTACGAAAAGTGCTGGCCGACAACCTTCCGGTCACCATGTCTACCGAACTAACTGCCTACGCTACAGACACAAATCATGGACACATCGTCACGTTTGATTCCTTGCCGGGAGATGAACGTGCGTGTGACCCGCACTCTTGGAACGCTGACGTGTATACTGAGGGGACCATCCGTACCAACAGCGATTAAGAGGTTTAATAAATGGAATACCTGCTCGGAGCACTAGCCGTCTACAAGACGATCCACCTACTTGAGTTGGCTGTTCCACCAGTCATGCCTTGGGTTAAAGTGGTGACTGCCACGGTACTCGGGTACGGCGTATCCTTGATTTTACAGACCCCTCATTTATTTGTTGACGGACTTATTATCGCCACGGTTGCATCTGGGGTACATTCCCTGCTACGCTTCGCCACGCTCGCTGGCGATCTCGTCATGCGAAAGGCTATACGATAAGGACACGACATGAAACAGTACGCAATAACCGGTTATGGTGACGCTCCAGAAGCAGTTATCCACGAGGGCTTGAGGGAACTAATGGCCTCGGGGGACACACTATTCTATGTTCCTTGGGTAGGCGGCCTGAAGACCAAACCGTCTGAGGGTATGCGTAAGGTTTACGATTTCCTTGTGGACAACAACGCTACGTTCACTCTGCTTGCTAAAGCACGAGACATGATTCATCCTGCCCTCGCTGGTGCCGCACACCAGATTAAAGAGAGCGGTACCGAAGCGCCCGACCTGAACTTTAAGAACCTGCCACAGGAAACAGTAGCACTCATCCTGTGGGACGAAGAGAACCCAGAGCGCACTGACGCACTGGTGTGTGAATACTTTGACAAGGGGCACAGCCTCCTAGACCTGTCTAACGGACTCACCCCAATCAACGTGGTGTCCCCTGTGGACGAACCACCAGCACCAGCACCCGTGGTGGAGCAAGAGGACGAACTAGAGCCACTCACTGAAGAGGACATTGACTCCATGCCACCCGGCGTGAAGAAACAGTTTGACAAAGCGGTAGAAGTAGAAGTAGTATCAGAAAGCAAGGTGGTTGAACAGACGGCAGAGCGGACGGGGGGCATTCATGTGAAAACATCCTTCGAGGCGGGCACTGAGTTTCAGACCGCTGCTACCATTGAAGTGTGCACCACAAGTGGCGACACTTTTCACGCAGACATACCAGAAGAAGTACTACTTATAATACTCACCCTGTTAAGTATGGTGGACTGTTAGTAAGGCAGCAAGAATGGATCTGTTCGGAAGACTCCCCTCGTGGGCGCTACCATACCTCAAAGGAAAACCTAACGCCCGATCCGCACTGATGGAACTCGTTTGCCTAATGTCGTTCACTACGAACACAGCACACATTGGGTACAAGCGGTTAGCAGAGCGGATGGGGTGTAGTGAACGCACAGCAGCGAGGGCTATTGACGTGCTGATAGAGGTAGGGGTTATTTCTAAAAAGCCAAGCCAGAGGGCTAACGTGTACGTTATACATATGAAAGGAAGAGGAATGGACTGGGACGAGTTTGAAACACTGGGTGAGGACTCAGAAGTCAAGAAGGAAGCACCGGTACCTAAAGGGTACATGGCTAGGCTCATCAAACACTTTGACTCCGAACTACGTCGGGTGGAACCTAATAGCGTGATGTCTCCCACGAATGAACCGGCCCTACGCAAGCACTTCAAGGAACTGATCAACAAACATGATGCCTCTGAGAGTGTAATACAGCGAATGATTGACCTCTTCGTTCTTGATATTGAGAGAGGAACTATGGTCATCAGTGACTCTGGTGCATGGCGATCCTTCTTAGGTAAGCGGGCAGAACTACTTCGCCGTGTTAAAGAAGAAGGACAGTCCGTGGTGTTCATCAGAGGTCTTGACTAATGAGAGAAGAATGGCACGGACGGGCTTACTGGAAGAACAGGCCAGTGGAAGAACGGTTGTCCCTTGCACAAATACCACCGCTGTTTGAAGAGTCCAGACTATCCAATTATGACCTATCAGTGGGGTCGTCTAACGCACATGGGGCAGTAACAGAGTGGCTCACTAGTTTTAAGGACAACAGGGAGCACGGCACAAGCCTGCTCCTTTGTGGAGAGGTAGGGTCAGGAAGGACACACTTAGCCGTGTCTGCCCTCCGTGGTGCTATCACCTCGTACAAGCAATCGGGGTGCTACATAACAGCAGCAGGGTACCTACGTGCTATGGATGACTTCCGTAATAATGGTGGGGTGCTATCAGATGAATACCCTGATGGCAACATGCTTTCTTACCTGCGAAAGGTATACGACGTTGTGGTAATAGACGACGCAGACATGGCGCGCACCACCGAGTACGCTTCCCGTGAACTGTTTGATCTTCTGGACACACGAGTAAACAACAAGTTGTTAACGATTGTGGTGAGCACGTTGGCATCTGCCCACAAAGGCAACATCGTGAGTGCTCCCTTTGGGGCTTTGTTAGACAGCCACTTCGTGACAGCCTCGCTGTCCGACCACCCACAGGCAGGTACCTATGGAGAGTAATGACATCTCCTTCTTCGTACCTATACAACAGATATGTATGTTTGAGGGTGTACTAGCGCACCCACCTATCAAGAAGATCGCCAAGTTACGAGCGGCCCGGATGAAAGCAAAGGGGGACTGGAAAGCGTACATTGGTATGTGGGAACCCTACGAGTTACCCCTGAAGTCTATCATTGACTCTGTACGACGTAGAGGCATTGGCGTTGATGTTGTCACACTAATGGGGGATGAGGCAGCGGAAGCCATTGACAGTTGGCTGTTCAAGAGAGCAGCGTCCGTTCCCGTTCTTGGGTACTCGTCTATGAGAGATTTCTCTGACTCCGTTAAATACCATAACCCTTCTACAGTGATTCATGTTGGAACTGAGGAGCAAGCACGTATAGTTGGTATCCGGGCACGGGTGGCATCACCAGAACGAGAGATGGTTTTATAAATGGCTAGCGCAGAACACCTACTGATAAGCAAGGTACTAAAGGACCGTAGCCTTAATGAGGCCATATCCTCCTACGGCGTTACTACCGAACAGTTCTCTGGTGACTACGGTGACCAGTGGGTCTGGATAAACAGGTACTACGTTGACCACGGGGAAGTGCCCAGCGAGCGGGCGTTCCTGTCAGCGTTCCCGTCTGTCACCTTGGCCATCGTGGACACCGAGGTGCTCAGTGGATTGGCCGACGAGGTACGTACCTCTCACCTGATCTCTTCTACCACCGGGGTCCTCGCAGAGGCCACACTGATGCTAGATCAGGGACAAGATGACCCTATGCAGGCCATCAACTATATGTACGCTGCGGTACAGAACATTATGGGTGGTGCCTCCATCACCCGTGACATCAACATTGTAGAGACATGGAAAGAACGTCTAGAAGATTACGCCTACTATCGTGAGCATCAAGACGAGTTACTAGGGATACCCACAGGGTTCCCCGGTCTAGATGCCCTCACCTCCGGTCTGCGCCCACAACAGTTGGTCACCTTAGTGGGAGAGGCCAAGCGAGGCAAGTCCATGATGGCAATGGTTATGGCGGTCACTGCTAATGACACCGGTGTGACCCCCATGATGGTGTCCTTTGAGATGGGTGCCAAAGAGATGGCCGCTCGTCATGATGCCTACGTCGCTAAGGTGTCCCACGGTGGGCTGCTCCACGGAACGTCCACCTCTGAAGAAGTGAGCAGACTACAGATCGCCCTGCGGATGAGGAAGAACAGTAACCCCTTTGTTATCGTGGAAGACACATCGTCGGCCATGACCGTGGGTGGACTGGCTGCCAAGATAGAGCAACACGATCCGGGCATTGTTATAGTTGATGGTGCCTACATGATGACAGACGAGAATGGTGAGTCTCCCGGAAGCCCTCAGGCATTGACCAACATAACAAGGTCACTCAAGCGTCTCGCCCAACGAGCAGACGTTCCTATTGTTATTACCACGCAGGTTCTGTCCTCCAAGTTAACTAGCAGGACGTCACGACGGGTAACAGCCGACGCTATTGGGTACTCCTCTTCCTTCGTTCAGGACTCCGACTTGGTTATGGCGGTAGAGCGGGACCCCGATCACGAAGAGCGCTCCATTGTACGTATTGTGGAATCCAGAACATCACCACGAGGGGAGGTCACAATCAAATGGGATTGGGACACTATGAACTTCTCTGAAGTGGACACATCAAAAGACGACGATATAAACAACGACGACGAGGACAATGATGACTTTAATAAAGCATGGTGATGCCCTCCTAGACATACTACACAAACTAGGAGTGGAGGGTATAAGGGACGGAGGGGATGAGGTTGGTGCCCGGTGCCCCGTACACCTAAAGAGAACAGGGAAAGAAGATGGACACCCCTCGTGGTCCATCAGCAAGGACTCTGGACTTTGGATATGTTACTCGTGTGGCGCTAAAGGAAATCTCCTTCAACTAGTGGAAGAGGTGACAGGTAGTGCTAACGCCGAACAAGAGGTACACCAGTTCATAATAAAGTCAGGACTAGAAAGGCTACAAGCGTCAATAGGGGACGACGTAGAGGTAGAGAAGTACACACCAAACGCAGACGTTGACCTCTTCCGTACCTTTACACAGGTGCCAGAACAGTTGCTAGAGCATAAAGGAATAGACCCAGAGGTAGCAAAACACCACGGCATACGTTGGGACACAGAGAACCGTAGATGGATAATACCTATAATGTCCCCCACCGGTGATCTATGGGGATGGCAAGAGAAAGCAAAAGGGTACTTCCGAAACGTGCCCACAGGTGTTAAGAAGTCAGAGACACTATTCGGCCTTGACAGATTCAGGGCTAAGACAGCAGTACTACTAGAGTCCCCCCTTGATGTTGTACGACTAGCCTCTCTGCGCTTGGGAACGAACACACTAGGGTTAGCATCCTTTGGGGCGCATATCAGTAATGAACAGGTGCGCCTAGCAGTACATTATTCTGATAGACTGGTTATTGCGCTAGACAACGATGAGGCTGGTATAAACGCAGCGAACCGGTTGTTCGGACATTGTCCGAGACCACGTCACGGTTTATATTTCCTCAAGTACGAACACACGAAAGCAAAAGACTTAGGCGACATGACGAACAGTGATATAGAAGAGGCTATTAGTGGGGCCACCTACCTACCTTGGTGGTTAACCTAATGTCCTTTGTTGGTACACTCTACCCCTTCCAAGAAGAGGCCCACGACCTTATGGTTGACCGTGGGTCAGCGATGGTGTGTATGGTCATGGGCGCTGGCAAGACCCCCACCACACTCAGCGCTTTGGAGGCATTGTTTGACAGCGACGACATTTCCCGTGCGCTTATCGTTGTTCCTGCTTCCCTCAAGTACCAGTGGCTGTCTGAGATCAAGAGGTTCTGCTCAGATGGGAACACCTCGTACAAGGCGGTAGTTATTGATGGCCCACCTAAAGGTAGAGAGGCCCTCTGGCGAGCCGCTGTTAGCGCACGGTACATTATTGTTAACCCTGAACTTCTTCAGAGGGACATGGCCTACCTCGGCAAGGTACGTGTAGAGGCTATTGTCATTGATGAGGCCACCATGATCAAGTCTCGTACCACTAAGAGGTCCCGCTTCCTAAAGCAACTAGGTAAGAGAGCGATGTACAGGTTCGCTCTAACAGGACAACCCATAGAGAACCGACCAGAGGAACTGTTCTCTATCATGGAGTTCGTGGATCCCTCCGTTTTGGGCAAGTTCAATCTGTTTGATGACACCTTTATTGTGAGGGACCACTGGGGTAAACCTTCTCGCTACCGAAACCTACACATACTTAAAAGTAGCCTCTCTGACGTAATGATACGCAAGACACGGGAAGACATACAAGACCAACTGCCTACCGTCATTAACAAGGTCATCCCCGTGTCGTTTGACCCTGCTGGTGCTAGCGCTTACCAAAAGATAACCAGTGACCTACTTCGCAAGATACACGATGCTGTCTCTACCGGCAAGATGAACCGTACATTTGATCTGTGGAAGCACTACAACGATTCTGAGGGCAGCGCTGTTCAGGGAGAGATTATGTCCCGACTAACGGTACTTCGTATGCTCTGTGACAACCCGGAGTTGGTTCGCCTGTCCGCTGATTTGTTCGCTGACAAGTCTACCAATCAGGGCAGTAGTTACGCTCGCAAGGTTATAGACGAGGGCGTACTAAAGGCCACGAGCAAGTCACCCAAACTGGATGCCGTGGTTGAGTATGTTACAGACATCTTGACAGAGGATGAGAACAACAAGATTGTTATCTTCTCCTTCTTCCGTCGTAACCTATCTCTCTTAGAAGATGCCCTCAGTAACCAGACCACCTGTGTTAAGTTCATGGGTGGAATGACTGCCTCATCACGCAACGACGCCAAAGAGCAGTTCCGTAATGACCCCAACACTAGGGTGTTCCTTTCTTCTGATGCGGGAGGGTACGGGGTGGATTTGCCTATGGCTAACCACCTTATTTCCTATGACCTACCTTGGTCAGCGGGAAAACTAGACCAGCGAGAGGCACGCATAATTCGCCTCTCCTCCGAGTTTCCTCATGTAACAATTACATCTTTTGTCATGAAAGGTAGCATTGAGGAGCGACAGTACGCTATGTTGAATGAGAAGCGATTAATAAACAAAGCATTCATTGACGGTGGATACAACAAACAAGGTCAGTACGAGATCACTATGGGGTCTCTATCCGACTTCCTAACAAACGCAGAGGTATAACAGTGGAACCATTGAGCGAAGAAGAGGCACAGAGAGTACGGGAGGCGTACGCAGCGGGACGACAAGAGGTATCCGAGAAGTATGCCTTCAACGCACGCATGGTAGATGAGTACAAGGCCGCTAAAGAAATGGCCGACTCTGCTAAGAAGCGTGCCGATAAGTTTAAGAAACAGTTGTCTGATTTAGTGGATGCTGATGGAGAACCAGATCACAATGGTCACCTGTGGCTAGAACTTGGTGACCACAAACTCAAGCGAGAGCGCCGTGTGTCTCGGTCCTTTGATACGTCGGCGGCTGAGTCGTGGGCACGAGAGGCCGGTCTGTGGGATTCCGTTAAAGAGGTTGTGGAAGTCCTGAGTGAAGATAAGGTACTCGCTATGGCTTGGGATGACAAAGATATTAACACCATCGTACGAGAGTTTTACGTGGAGAGGGAAGTGTGGGCGTTCAAAGTATGAGCAAGGACGCCACATACTTCAAGTACCTACTTAAGAAAGAGACAGGTGAGGTACTAGAAGAAGAGGAAGAAGACTTCCCCGGTACCAAGGTACCTATCAACCGCCCCGGAGGAACAAAGAAGAAGAGATCAGATACGGACGACCGTATGTTTGGTGCCAATAAGAAACGGTACCGAATAGGTGGAGAACTACTGGACTTCTATACCATTGGTGATATTGCCAAGGCAGTAGGTCGCACCGCTACCACCTTGCGTTCGTGGGAGGACAAGGGTCTAATACCCTTTGCTAACTACCGAACACCCCCTCCTAAAGGAGAGCAGATACCCGGCATTGTTGCCAAGGGTCGTCGCCTCTACACCGTTGAGCAAGCAGAGTTCCTGCTTGACGCAGTTGAGCATTTCATGCTTGACGAAAGGTCCTCTGCTGACTGGCAGGGGTTCCGTAAACATACAGCAGCCAACTGGCCGCTCTAACAGAAAAGAGATAAGTAAATATGCCATTAAGTTATGACGAAGAAACGAAAGAAGAGAAAGAACCCCCAGCAGCACGTACCGTCGTGCGATCTGGCTGGGAGGGCGTGGACAACGTCACCCCGGTGTCTACTAACTACGCACAGCGTCTCAAGGTAGGCGCTGACCCGGTGGTTGTTAAGTTCCTTGAGAGCGCACCATATGCGTCATGGAACCGTCACTGGATCACTCGCTCTGGCAAGATGTCCTTTGTGTGTATTGGTGGCCCTGACGATAGTGGTGATTGTCCACTTTGCAACATGGGTGACCGTTCTCGTCCTATGCACGCCCTCAATGTTGTGCTTATGTCACGAGGAGAACTACCAGTAATCCGTTCGTACGAGGCTGGTACTCGTGTCATCGCATCACTCCGAAACTTCAATGACTCGGAACAGCAGGGACCCCTAGACAAACACTACTGGGCAGTAAGCCGCAGTGGTCAAGGTCCACAGACACAATACAACCATCTAATGGTTAAAGACCGTGACCTGTCAGAAGACTGGGGAGTAAACCCACTCACTGATTCAGATCTAGCGGACTTCCGTGAAGATATGTACACTAGTGACATTATTGAGAACCCCACTAAAGAGGAACTCATGGAGATCGTCAAAGAGACAACTGGAATAAGGTAACCCGATGTCCGTTAGTGTTAAGGACCGGGGTGCCCGAACAGACCACCCCGGTCCTTGCTACCTCACCACAGTTAAAGAGATTGAGGAACTAGTACGGGTTGTACAGTCCGTAGGTTCCTTTGCGTTTGACGTAGAGACCCTTGGTGTTCTTACCAACCACGCTGACCTTCTAGAACTTCTAGACCAGCAGGTAGAAGAGCACATCGCTACACTAAAGACCATTGTTTCTGGTACTAATGATAGGGTGAGAGAAAACAAAGCAGCAGCCATAACCAAGGACTTGGCTCTTGATCCTATGCGTAACGAAGTTATATGGATGGGCATAGCAACGCATGGACACTCGTGGGCTATACCTATGGGTCACCCTAACGGGGAGATTATTGAAGAAGAAGAGGTAGGGGACGGGAGCACAACACCACCCACTGGTCTGCGAAACATACTAAAGAGTGGGAGGGAGTCTATGGCGAAGGCTAAGTATGTTAAGCACGCTGTGTTCGGCCCTCCCCCTACACAACTATCTAAGCATAAGGTTTTTGAAGCACTACGACCAATCTTCTTTGATAGTAGTATTACTAAAGTAGGTCACAACGTAAAGTTTGATGCTAGGTCAATATACAAGTACTATGGAGAGATGCCAGTTGGCCCTTTCCGAGACACCATGATAGCCCAGCACATTCTGGATGATAATCACAAAGGTTACTCCCTAGTTAACCTCATACGTACACACTTTGATGGATACAACCCCTACGATAGGGAAGGTAAGATCGGTGCTATCATTGCCTTCTCCCCTTTCTCTGTATCCTGCCGGTACGTGCACTTAGATGCTCGCTGGACGTGGCTACTCTATAATAAACTTATGTCACAGTTACCAGAGTTCGTGTCTGTGCTTGAGCAAGACTCAGAGGTACTTGAAGTTCTTATGAACATGGAGCATGAGGGCATCACAGTAGACCGTGATGGCATGGTCGCTCTCGGCAAAGAGTTAGACAGTAGGCTCCTTGAGTTAAAGGTGAACATGAATGCTCTCACCTACCCCGGATTCAACCCTGACTCTGTTGTTGATAAGAGGCGCTTCCTATACAGCAAGAAGAGCGAGGGTGGTCTAGAACTAACACCCATTAAACAAACACTAAAAGGACAACCGTCGGTGGACCAAGAGACTCTACGAAAGATGGAAAAGAAGAATAAGGCTATTCCATTGTTTCTAGAGTGGTCTGAATGTAAGAAGACGAAGAGCACATACGTAGAGGGTATGCTCCCCAAGATTAACAATGGAAGGGTTCACCCCAGTTTTCACCTGAACCGTACAGCCACGGGCAGGCTATCTTCGTCTAACCCCAACCTACAGAACATACCGAGAGAGGCCAGCGTGCGTGGTTTGTTCTGCGCCCAAGAGGACTCCACCCTACTTGTTGCTGACTATGACCAAGTAGAACTCCGTGTAATGGCTATGTTTAGCAAGGACGCCAATATGCTGGACATCTTCCTTAATGAGAAGGACATCCATTCGGGTGCTGCGGCTCTTGTGTTTAACAAGCCTATTGAGGAAGTAACAAGTGAAGAGAGGCAGATAGGGAAGGCCACTAACTTCCTCACGGCCTATGGCGGTGGCGCTGGTAAACTTGCTGACTCCGCTGGTATCACGGTAGCCCATGCTCGTAACGTCATCAACCAGTACTACGAACAGTTTAGCACGCTCTCTAAGTGGAAGAACTCAGTAGTTAGGCAAGCACAACGTGACGGCTTTGTAACCACTATATCTGGGCGCAAGCGGCGACTACCAGACATCAACTCTGCTGACAACGCAGACAGGTCACGAGCAGAGCGACAATCGGTCAACGCTGTGGTGCAAGGAAGCGCCTCAGACATCTGTAAGAAGGCCATGATTAAGTCCTTCAAAGAACTTAACGGAAGTGGTGCTAAACTGTTAGTACAGGTACACGACGAACTTGTCGTGAACGTACCCAACCACTTAGACATGGAAGAAGTAACAGGAGTACTAATGGAAGCAATGGGACATGGAGTAGTCATAAAGGGTGTGCCCCTAGTTGTGTCCTACAGTACAGCACGCACATGGTCGGAGGCCAAGTAATGCCATTTATTGAGAACCTATCAGCAAAGCGTAACTTTTACCTCATGCTGTCTCCCCCAGATGGGCAAGACATCGCTACAGAGGCTGGATTAACACCAGCAACGGACGAGGTGCGAGAGTACGAGGAGAAGGATGTACTGCGCCGCTGGAGCCTCCTGACCAGCATGGGTGTCATAGAGTCCATAGAAGAGTCCTCTGAGTGGATGTCCGAGATAATGGTCAGGGAAGAGATGTTACCGGATGAAGAGGACCTGTCTGACGGGTCTGATTTCCTGATCCGTATTAATAATGATGACCCGGATTCCGATGATTACGCTACGTTTGAACCTGTAGAACACGAAGAAATAATAAAGATGTTCAAGGATATTAAGGAATCTGCCTACGGCACCTTTATGGGGTGTATAGTGTCAGCAGTGTCAAAACTTATAGACGAAGATCTACTACAGATATGTGAGGAAGAGTAATGGGTGACTGGTGGGCAGACCGACTGGCTGGTAAAGAGCCACAATCAAGAGAGGTGCGGGACACACCTAATACCCCACCCATAAACTTCCCTACGGCACAAACTAATCCGCAGCCTGTGACACAACCGTCACCACAAGAGCGGTACATTAACCAACAGCAACAGAACCAGCAGCACCACCCCGATCCTAATGGTCAAGTAACTATGGGAGATGCCATACGAACATGGCAAGGTGGAGAGGCATGGAAGAAGGACGGTCACCTTGTGTGCCCTAGTTGCGGAAGTAATAACTACTTCTCCCGCACATCACGCACCGGAGGCAGTATGATCAACGGAGCGTCCCCAGCGCCACGCTGTTATGAGTGTGGATACAACGGACTATATGAACAAGCAGACCAATCTGCTTGGGTAGCACCATAAGGATAATAGATTGAACACAACGACTTACGAAACCATTGACGAAATAGCGAGAGCAATAAACAAGAAACACGGGGAAGGGGCACTGATACAAGGGGACACCATAAGCATGGAGATGGACCGTGTCACGTCCGGTGTCCTTGCCTACGATCTTATGCTCGGTGGTGGCTGGCCTGTAAATCAGTGGTCAGAGATCATTGGTAGTGAATCCTCAGGAAAGACTGCTGTTGCGTACAAGACCATCGCTGCTAACCAAGCAGAAGACCCTGACTGGGTAGCCATGTGGGTGTCAGCCGAGGACTACGTTCCAGAGTACGCTGCTGCTATTGGTGTGGACCTCAACCGCCTGTGGGTGGTGGAGACCAACATAATGGAACGTGCCTATGACACGGTTCTTAGGGCTTGGGCTAACCGAGCAGTGGACATGGTGGTCATTGACTCATTACCTGCCCTTGTTCCCGGAGACGAATACGAAAAGGACATGGAAGCGTTCACTGTCGGCTTAGGTGCTCGTCTAACTGGCAAGTTCTTTAGAAAGTCTAACAACGCACAAAAGCGCTCTGCCACAGAGTATGACCGTCCTTGTACCGGACTCATGATTAACCAGTGGCGTGACAAGATTGGTGTTATGTGGGGAGACCCTCGCACTACACCCGGAGGCAAGGCCAAGAACTACCACTTCTTTACTCGTGTGGAGGTGAAGAAAGATGAGTGGATCAAGGATGGTAAGCAGGCAGTTGGGCAGACCATTAAGGCCCGAACCCTTAAGAATAAGACGTTCAAACCACAACAGCAGGCTGTCGTAGACTTTTACTTCACGGACTCTCAAGCATTCCATATGGGAGACTTTGACACCATTAAGGATATGTTAAACATTGCTGTTGCTCACGAAGTAATCACACGGTCAGGTGCCTTCTACTCCTTTGGAGACAATAAGTGGCGGGGTAGAGACGCTATGGTATTGGCCTTCCGTGAAGACCTAGACCTACAGGAAGGCTTAAAGAAACTGATTACTGACGGATGGGTGAGTGAGGATGCGAAGTAAGGAAGAACAGAACCGTATCCTAAACAAGTCAGTCAAGCAAGAGAAGCGCTCTGCGGAAAACTATAATGGCAGCCGCAATGTAATGTCGGGCGCTGGCTGGGTACGTAAGAATGATGTACGTACCGAGGACTTGCTCATAGAGAACAAGTTCACTGAGAAGCAATCGTACTCCTTAAAGTTAGTGGACCTCATCAAGTTAACGAGGGTCGCTGTCAAGGAAGACAGAATACCAGTAATGCAGATAGACATAAGTGGAAGATCATACGTAGTATTATGCGAGACAGACTTTATGGAGATGATAGCAAATGAGCAATGATGCATGGAAGGCTGCCGCTATGCGGGAGTCTATGAAGAATAAGTCAACACTGGTGTCCCTAGTACACCCTTTGTTGTTAAAGGCCAACGAAGAGTCCTCAGCCCTACGGGACACTAAACACTTTCACCCTAGTTCAATGTGTAAGAGGGACTGGTGCACACGAGAGACAGCCTACAAGGTTATGGGCTTTACAGAAAGTAACCCAGAAAGACCTAAGCCCTTTCGCACACTCAACATCTTTGAGGAAGGTAACCGGATACACTCCAAGTGGCAAGGATGGTTTAAGGACCTCGGAATACTAAGAGGAAAGTGGCTGTGTCATGAGTGTGAACACACTTGGTATGGGTCCGGCACGTGTGAGTCCTGTCAGTCTAAACAAGTAGAGTACCTTGAGGTTCCTGTTACCAATAAAGAGTTAAACATCTTAGGTCACGCCGATGGGCACATTATTATGCCCGACGGATCTGACGCACTCATTGAAATAAAGAGTATGGGTATTGGTACATTCAGGTATGAGGCACCACAACTGTTCAACCAGTATGCACACAAAGAGATAACCGCTGAGGAGATGTGGAAGGACGTTAAGCGCCCGTTCCCCTCTCACTTACGGCAAGGCTCTCTATATATGTACTGTACAGGTATACATACTATGGTGTTCATCTATGAATGGAAGGCTGGGCAGGACGTTAAAGAGTTCACTGTTCAGTACCAACCAGAGGTTATCAGTGACATCCTCTATAACTGTGGATCTCTTGATAGTGACCTAAAGGCTGATCGGTTACCAGACCGTCCCTCATGGGCTGAGTTCAAGTCTAAGACACCATGTAAGTATTGTGCCTACAAGGACCTATGCTGGGAGTCATCATGAACAACCTTTACTCCAACAAGTTTAATCTAAAGTTCTCTCTGCCAGAACGTCCGGGCACTAGCCTGCCCGAGATACCTAACGACCTAGAGGACATGTCTGACCGTACCCTTATGTCATTGTACACAGAGGTAGTGGCGTGGGTCAACTACTCCAAAGCCGAACTGTCTAAAGCAGAGATCTCTGAAGAAGGGTCCCTAGCAGCACTCAAACATATAGAGACAGTAGTACTACTACAGTACGGGGATACCAATAAGTCTGAGAGAGTAACTATGGCTAAGGCACGACGGGATGTACACCCCGAGGTCATGGACAAACGTGGCACGTACCAACAGTCTCGCGCCTACCGTAAGTTAGTGTCTACTGTGTTTGACAGGGGAGAGCGTAACACAAGCGTGCTCTCTCGTGAGTTGTCACGACGTATAAGTGTTGCTCCTAACGAGCGCCGTACACAATGGACTAACGCATAATGGCTAACCCATCTAAACAAAAGGGCACATCGTTTGAGACCCTTATAAAAGAGTACTTACAAGGAAAGGGATTCACTGAGGCGTACCGCACGTCACTGGCGGGTGCCTATGATACGGGAGACCTAAATGGTGTGTCACAGGAAGGTACCGGACGTAAGGTAGCCTTTCAGTGCAAGAACCAAAAGAAGTTTAACCTAAGTGGCTGGCTTAATGACACTGTAGAACAAGCGAGCAGACTAGACAATGGTCTACCCGTGTTAGTTGTTAAACGACCCGGTAAGGGGGCACACTCCGTGGACGAGACCTATGCAATGATGCGGTTATGTGATGTGGTTGAACTCATGCAAGAGGCTGGTTACAGGTAAACTGTAGGTGAGACACTATTAGTACCACCAAGGAGTTCCCAATGTCAGAAAATGTTAAGTATGATAGCAGTGTTACCAACGATTCTATTATCAAGGTATCAGGATCAAGTAACCCACAGAGCGTAGGCTCTATTCTCGCACGTGCAATAAGCGCTGGTCACACTCCTAAAATGAGGGCTATTGGCGCTAGTGCGGTTAACCAAGCAGTGAAGTCATGTGCTATCGCACGAGGATTCGTTGCACCACGAGGCATTGACGTTTCCTACGTCATCGGCTTTGATGATATAATAGGGGATAACGGAGACAGCATATCCGCAATGTTCTTCAAACCACGCTGTAACTAACTTATGATTATACCTAACCAACGACAAGCCCTAGAACAGATCAAACCACACGGGTACCCCGATGGATCTCCTGCCATGCGTACTCGTGAGGGTGCCCCCGGTATTAAGGCCACCCGTTTTGCTCGTGAAAGCAAAAAGCCTGTACCAATCGCTCCCTCGGGTAATGCCGCTGGGGGCATCTTGACTGCGTTTGGTACCTCAGGGTCCCATAGCACTGGTGTGTAACATAAGATGAGTAATGACTCAGGAACGAGCGGTAACCAAGCGGTATTCGCCAATTGGAATAGCCCCTCGCAACCGCCGGGAGCAGCCACATCAGCATCCCTCGGACCAGCCCCTAACTTCCGTAGCGCAAAAGATTACCTCACCTCGGGATACCGTACCGGTGTAGAGACCCAATACCCAGATGGGTACCTTGGTCCTATGGAAGGTAACCGACGAGCCGACAAGGTTCTCGGACATATTGAGCGAATGAACCTTCGCCAGTACAGCCGTGGTGTGCACAAAGGGGAGAGAGTAAACCCCTCGGACTACCTTTGGCCAGAAGAGTTTAATAAGTTTACTGGACTAAAGTATGAACAAATGGGCATGAAGTTTGCTCCCGCTGGTTCTGAGGCCCCTCGCCTAACAAATGATGGTAAAATAAGTGGTAGTACAGCGATGAAGCGAGCACAGCCCGGTTCAGAGAAAATACCAACTAACCCAGAACGGCAGTCCAGACTGAGGCACCTGATGCCTCTTTGGAGATAACCATGATAAAGCACCGATCTCAGCACCCAGATGACAGGACCACCCCCGAGGCCGGGCGTGCCCCTCGTCTCATTAATAAGAACCCTGTGACTGACGCTGTCATACGTCAAGCCCAGTACCTTAGCGCCCTAGCGGGTGCCCCCGTGGACGCTGATCCAGAAGAGGAAAAGTACACCGGCGGTGGTGGTGGTTCCCTGCACGCTGGGTCCGCTAGTGGTGTGGGACACACGCAGGGAGGTCTATCAGATATAGGCTTCTCAGACTTCACTGGTGATGATACACTAACAAGAGTTATTGAGGGGGGCTTCAATGAATGATGATCCTATTGTACATGGTCTAAACAGGGACAAAGCACACGGACGTGTTAATCGCCTGACCCATCACCGTGAGCAACAACACGAGGAGTACGGTTCACGTACTGCTGCTGAACACCAGCGTCAGTTTGAGGGAGCGCGCTTCCAAGGTGGCTCTAGTGGACGTGATTACCGTGGCTTTGCTGTAGACGACCGAGCAGAAAGCCTTCAGTTAGAAGGAGAGCACGCCCACGTAGACATGATGAGGGCACTCATGGAAGAAACCCCATCCGATACATTAGGCTCTATAGAGGGCCTAGATCACCTGTACTAATGACCATTGACCTGAGTATGAGTGGGGACAACGTCCCTGACATAACCACAATGGATGAGTCTGGTGTCACCTCTATTGACCCTGTCACCCTTGAAGGTTTGTTTATTAATGGACACGTTATGGGTTCATCAGGTAAACCACTTTTCCAAATAACAGCCCTCGGTGAGGGTAACCGTTCGTATAGAAACACCGAAGCCCGACGCACAGGGTTCCCTATACAATGGGAAGATGGTACTCGTAGCCATGACAGTTAACCCATCACAGTTTGGTGAACAGTTTGGGATGTCTAAGGACGAAGAGTCTAAGATAGCGGGCAGGGCACTTGGTGCTAATATCTTTGATTCAATGGAAGAGGCAGCGTTTGGGTATAAGGGCGGGTACCGAGACAATGTAGTCACCGACGCTTGGCAGGATGTTAACACACACTGGTCTGATGACCATGCTGCTGGTAATATACGACCACGTGAGAACGCTGAACAGCACGAGGACGCTGATGAGTACCCTATATACCACCACGATTTAGGGGACGGGTATAGCGCACAGTACCCTATAGGTAGTATGTACGCCACCATTTATAAGGATGACTCTCCTTTGGACGCTGTTAATATGTCCACACAATCTTCTTCTACTGCTGCAGAGGCCCGCTTTCGTAACAACCCTAGAAACATCAAGGTATCCATTGATGAGTCTCACAAAAACAACCTAGAAAACAACGGCTATGGGACTGAATAGACCAGTAGACGAGGATAACCCCGTTAACCAAGCATTCGCTCTACAGGAGTACCGTCAAAAGAGACGCCCTTGGCAGACACGACAAGAGTACCTTGTTGACATCGCTCTAGACTCTGCTATCTCTGACCCAGAGACCATACGTGCTACCCGACCGGTGGTGCCCCAAGCGCTAAACCCAGAGCGGCGAGGCTTCGCTAAGAGCGAGCAGGGCATAATGGACATTATCAATACGTCACGAGAGACACCCTCCTACCGATCTTGGGTGTCTGGTAGCCCAGTAATGTTACACAATGGGTCACTTGTTGACGATACCTTCAGTGGATCAGGCAGATACTCCATGACCCCAATGTGGACTTAATAAGAGTGGTATAATAGAACCATGCCAGCACCCCGATACATGAACGCAGATAACGTGGCCGCACAAGGCCAGTACATCTACACGGGACTTCACCCCGGCAGTTACCAGAGCGGACAAGGCGCTGGCGCTGGTGGCGGTGGCGGTGGCGGTGGTGGACTTGGTGGCGGTGGTTCCGCTGGTGTGGGCGCTGACCGAACAGCATCTGATGCAGGTAGGTCCTTTGAGTACGCCCCAAAGTTCAAACTCACTGTGGAAGATAAGCGTACAGCGGAGGAAGAAAGTACTCCTGATAACCCTGATAAACCTAAGACCCCTGATACCCCTGATACCCCACCACTGGACCCCCTGCCACCCTTTCCTCCTAGTAAACCGCCTACTGACATAGTGCCCTTTGAGAAACCCTTTGATCCAGCAACAGTTGGAACTGAGGCACTCCGTAAAGGTATAGACACAAATAAGATGATGGGGGTGGGTGGTCCTCTTGGGGATCGCCCGTCCACTAAACTATTCCAATCTCTAGGAATGAGCACCCCCGGACAACTACAAATAGGTTCCGGTGGACCAAGTACTAGAAATAACACCCGAGGTGGCTATGATGGCGGTCGCAAGGCAGCGTCTGACTGGTACAAAGCCGAGTCATCTGCAAGAGATGAGAAGAACGCTACACGCCGTGAAGGCACACGTGCCCGTAATCAGTGGCGATCAGAAAACCCAGCGGAGGCCGCTCGTCAAGACTTTGATAAGTCTATTAATAGAGCATCCTCTATCTCCATGAAGAACCCAGACCTCGGTCTGTTCCCCTCAGTAAGCAATTCTAAAATAGGAAGCAAGACCTATTAACTCCCACTACTATAAGGTGATATACTAAACTATGTCTGTAAACGAAACCCGCTCAATGAACCAAGACCTTGTACAAGGCAAAGACGACGGTGTCCGTAAGTTCCTCGCCCCAGACCGTGGTGGTGAGGTAGACCTTACTAACGTGACACAACGAGCATCAGAATTACCGTGGCACTATGGTGCGGATTCCTCTGGATTCCCTGTTAAGGTGTCTGGTGAGTCTGCCGCAGGCAGTTGCTCTTGCCAACACTAGACTAACTTATACAAAACTACTAACTGGAGTACAATTCAATATGCCACGCCTCTTGCTATGCAAGTCCTGCGGTGTCCTGCACAATATGCGGGACTACGAAGGAACCGCTGAGTACGATATGGAACTCATAGAGACTATTAATCGTCACTTGGGACAAGCCGCTGACCCACGCCCTGAATCCCATGTATCTATGATTATTCGCTGTGATGAAGCAACATCCAGCAAGTTGGATATGGAGACAGCGGTTAAAAAAGAACTCATGGACAATGAGATTGAGGTTCGGGCTATACGTGACGATCTCAAAGAGGATGCCCTGAAGTGTTTCAGTAAACACAGTCGCCCTAAAGCAGGATGCATTGACTGGCAGGATGAGTCTAAAACTGTTGGGCGCAAAACAGGGGTACCCAAGAAGCATCGTCAGTATCTGTGTATGTACTGTCCTGCTAACGAGCACTACGTATATAACTCTAGAAAAGAGTTGGGCCTGTACTCTACTAAGCATGACACAGTAGCCTCTGAAACTATGGTTAACGGCCCAGTTGGAAGGAAGCCCAAAGGGGCCGGTAAGAGCAAGTTGTGGACACCCCCTAAAGGTTAGTGCCTCATGATACTAATCACTATGGACACGCTGGCCCTACCCGGTAAGGCCCTCGGAGAACGCCTCCCAAGTGTTGAGGGTAAACGACTGTGGGGACTACTCTTCAGCCAGTACAGTGGTAGTATTATCCTCATTGCTGACGCTCGGGATGACAAGGATCACATGGAGCACTGGCTCCGAGTTAACAACCTAAAGCCGAGCATGATTGACTACGCTACGGACAACACTGCGGAGTCCAAGGTGCTCAGAGCAACACAACTACGTAACGCCTTTGGTGGCGTTGTGTGGTTCGTGGACATTGATCCACACAGCGCTCGCCTCGCCATTGAAGAGGGCTTACCCACACTCCTTGCTATCGCTCCCTCTGTGCCTCGTATAGAATGGCGCTCAGACAAGAAGACAGAGCGAAGAACATGGGACGATCTCGTTGGTGAAGTTGACCAACAGAAGATAATCAAAGCAGAAGCCACTTGGGGAGAGTTTACATGAATGTTATATTTGCTGGTGCGGAGAAGGGGTCACATTTATCCCTCCTACTCGCCTCTGGTGTCACCTCCTTTGCGGTTAACCTCACGCAGTTCCCGATACCAAAGCGCAAGGAACTAGTCCTCTCAGATAAGTTTAAGGGGGGAGACATTCTGGTATACGTTTCAGAAACCGATCTAGATATCCATCGCTTTGATGACTTCATTCGCCAACACGAGTCAGACCTCCATACTATTATAGGTATGCCAGACTATGATGGCGAATGGCTAGGCTCTAAGTACGTACCCATGTGGAACGACAAGGATGACCTAGAGAGGCTCGCTAACTTATGTGAGCGTGGACGTAGAGTCGCCTTAAGTGATAAAGCAATAACCTCTAAGACGCTCCCACGCATTAAACAACTACAGCAGCGTTGGGGAACAGAGATGATCGTGTTCACCTCTAAGGTTGACCTTATTGATTCTGGCCCGTGGCACACGGTAGTTGTCGGTTCATGGACATCCGTCATTCGCTACGGGGAGACGCAGGTGTGGGATGGTCATGGGCTACGTCGCTACCCAGCGCAACAAAAGGAAGCCGCACGTAAGCGGCACCGCTCTGACATCATTCGTCTGGGCGTTAACTACGATGATGTTATGGAAGACTCTGTGGATGCTCTTGGTATGCTCGCCATACGATCTTGGCAGGCATGGGCGGGCGAAGATACTTTGGCCTATGACCCCTCAGGACAAGACAACGATGGACTTCTAGACGACGAAACTGACACCGAAAAGGACGAGATAGTTACTATCGGGCAAAAAGACCATAGTGGAGACACTGGGGTTTCCACTAGTACAAGTATTACTATCGTAGGTCCTAAGAAGCGGCACGAGAGTGAGAAAGTATTACTACCCGGCGTGGGTCTGGAAGAGACTACCGTCTTTGACTCAAATAATGCCTCTGAGCAGGAAGAACCCAACGAGGCGGTGGTAGAAAAAGTAACCACTTTAGCCTCCACTGGGCAGTTATTGCGACAATGCGATAGTTGCTATCTCGCCTCCAGATGTCCCGCATTCAAAGAAGAGTCTGAGTGCGGGTTTAATCTGCCGGTAGAGATTCGCACGAAAGACCAGTTAATGGCAGCAATGCGGATCATGGTAGAGATGCAAGCGACCCGTGTTCTGTTCTCTCGGTTCGCTGAGGAGTTGGATGGGCAAGGTCTTGACCCAGCACTCTCTGTTGAGATTGATCGTATGTTTACCCTCATAGAAAAGATGAGAAACATAACAGAATCACGAGAACACCTGTCTATCTCTATGGACTCTCGTGGTGGCGCTGGTGTACTATCTCGCCTGTTTGGAAGTAGCGCTGGTGATCAAGCCAAGCAACTACCTAATGGTGGGTATGATCAACAGGACACCGACAAGTTATACGGCGACATCATGGATATTGAAGTATCTGATGATTAAGAAGTACTATGGTTATGGTTCATCGGAGGAACCTGACGACGACGCGGTACTTTGTGATAGCGCAGGAAATGAGTACGGGCAATGCATAACCTGTGAAAGGATGCTACCGCTAGTCAGCATCATCTGGTCTGGTGAATGCCATAACTGTAACAACAACAAAAAAGAAGGATAACAAAATGGTAGGAACACCTGAGTGGGTCAACAACACACCGTGCCTAGATAAGGCACAGTTCATGTGGTATCCCCCAGTGGACGCTAATGACCCACAGCAGTGGTACGAGATGGGACGACTCGTTTGCTCTACGTGCCCCGTATGGGAGGAGTGCCTTAACTATGGTACCTCTTACAAAGATGGCAAGGGAGAGAAGTTCGGTATGTGGGGTGGCCTGACTCCTGTAGAGAGACGCAGGTCATCTAAGACACACGGACAATGGGTAGACTACCGACGAGGTTGTCGTTGTGACGAGTGCACAGAGGCTCATGAGGAACAGATGCTGGAGGAACCTATTGACCTTAGCCTCCTGCCTGACAAAGAGACCCCGGTGTACGACACACCCGGTAGGTTTCTTTTTGATATGTCTTAGAGGTAACCTCTCTGGATGCGTACACTAGCGTCCATATTGCTCGCCCTATCCTTTGGCTGCGCCAGCACCCAAGTGGCCATATCTGTAAGCGGTGACCCGTATACACATAAGGTGTTGGTTGAGGAGGCTGAGTGGCCAGTATGGGTGCCTGATCCGTTGCCAATGGTCACCCACCCACCGGTCACCACTATGAGAGTGTCGCCTACTACTACTACTACTACACTGGCTGTATTTCTGTCCGCAACACTCAGCGAACTCGTTGACCAGTACTTTGATCCGGCTGACCGGGCGTGGGCTTTACGGGTAGCGTTTTGTGAGTCGTCTGCTCAACCGAGCGACACCTACTCAACTGCGTATCATCCAGACTCAGGGGCGACGGGATGGTTTCAACATCTCCCCAAGTTTTGGGCAGAGCGTTCAACTAAAGCCGGAGTTCCAAACAGCGATATGGAAGACCCGGAAAACAACGTGCTGGTCGCCGCTTGGCTGCTGTACGAAACACCACAGGGTAAAGGACACTGGTACCCTTCAGAATACTGCTGGGGATGAACTGCTATACTGTTGGTAGCCCTTAAAGGAACCCCTTATGACTTTACTCAATCCCGACCAACACACCAGTCTACGTGCTCACATAGAAAATGGTGTTGACTTATACCCAGCGACTCAGCACGCCGCAGATGTACGAGAACACCTTGGCGCTAATGGTGATCCATTATCTGTTGAGTGGGCACATATGTCATCAAAGTTAGGTCTTGTTGGTGGCGGTGCCATTAGTGCCCGTCATGAAGACAGGGTGTTGTTTGACTTTCAATCACTCGCACAGCGCACTCTCCAAAACCATGTAGACTCTGGTGGTAGCATTGGCCCAGAGAACAAACCGACATCGGAAGTTCCCGGTGGCGAGTACGGTGAAGAGTTCAGCAATAACCACTTTACAGGGGGGTTCCCAGAACCCGAAGAGGAGATTAACTAATGCCCATTAATGATGACCACGCCGAAGAACTACACCGGCTCACCCAAGAGGGTGGCACACACAGCGACAACACTGACATGCTGCGCGAGATGGCTGAGAACGGGGCACACTCCGTTGAGTGGCAACACCTAGCCTCCCACTGGGACGAGACTCACGCTAAGGGATCGGCTGCTGCTCACACCATTAGCATTCTACAAAATGTTGGTGGTGACCTCAACAACTACCTTGATCACGATCAGGTTTCTGAGATGAAAAAAGAGTATAGCCAATCAAACAGCGCTAACGCCTCATTCCATGACCTCGCTGAACGTGAGTTACGTACCTCTGGGTGGCAACCACCCGAAGAAGAGTAATGAACCGGCCTGTGCGGGACGTTAACCGTGACCGTGATGGTGGGGAGGGCTTGCGTCAACTACACCGAAACCTGACCAGCCCACAATGGGATTTGTTTGCGCCTGACCCAGACTACAACTTTGATGACCTCCACCGTCCTCAGGACGATATGGTTGAGATGGTTGACTCAGCGAAGGCACACTACAAAGAGACATGGGGCAAGTCCACGTTGGGCACTAAGGTGGGGACAGTTGCTAGTGTTGCTCTCGGTCTAGCCGGGGCAGCCACCGGTGCCATTGATCCTGTTTCTGGTATGGCTATCGCTTCTAGTTCGTCTGCTTTACCATACGCCCGTCAGGGTGTTGATGCCCTCGCTTCTTACAGGGCACAAAAAGAATCCAATCCTGAAGTCCATCCCGATACTGGCGCCCCTTTACGCAAACTTAAGATAAAAGAGCGTGTGTCTATGGGAGCAAAGTGGCCGTTCACTGCCCCCGGAGATGACTGGAAGAATGACCCACGATTGCGTGGCTCTTCTGGCCCGAAAGATCAAGGTTTTTAGTACACCTTAAGAAGGGCCTTAAAAAGCGCCTTAAGGGGGTATTTTAAGGGTACCGTTGTGTCTGGGTTTTCCCACTGCTATAGTCACCAGCATGAACTCAACATTTGAAAAAGACACCGGAATGAGACTCGTGCTAGAGGTCGGAGTTGACCTAGACAGAGAGCGCTCTGATTACACAGACCTGCTAGAAGAGATCGGGGAGGGGAACCTTAAACCGTTCCTTGACGAGATCACTCGCTCGTGTCGTGAGGTACTGGCTGCCCTCGTGGACTCCCGTACAGTAGAGGGCAACAGTTATTCTGTACAGATAAAAGAGGGTCGCCTCATGTTTAACGGCTCCGAGTTATTCCACGTGATACCCGCCGATGCTGACGATCTCTTGAATGAGCCTTTCTAATGGCTGACCTTGAGACTCTGGACGTTTCGTCTGGCGATATTATATCTGAGGGCACGCTGCTTCCTCTTGACCTAATCACAGCGATGCTGTCCGTGGTAGGGAATCATGACAAGGCTCTCCGCTGCTGGAAACTGGCGTGGCCAGTAATACCGAGTGACGAGGAAGAGATACAGCAGTATGTTGCTGACCTCTTTGATTTACTAAACGAGATGTGCCCAGAAGGGATATGGTTTGGGTCATGCGAGGGTGACGGTGCCTGCTTTGGGTTCTGGTCATACCTAGAGGACAACGACTTTGACACGGAGTGGGAGCCACCAATAAGTGTGATCAAGTTATGCGAGTGATTGTTACAGGGATGGCTTGATAATGCCTAAGCAGGAAGGTTACCCAAGGAGGGCTATCTGCAAGTGTGGGGAAGTAATAGTACCCACGGGAGGTACGTTGGGAGCCTGTTGGGAACACGAGTTAACATTTCTCAATCGCTGTAGTGATGGAAGTCAGGCGGTAGCCGATAAGGTAACTGACCGTGGCCATAGGCCACGCCGTAAAACAAACAAGAAGGATAAACGATAATGAGTACGACTAATAAACTTAATGCCCGAGTGTATGCACGAAACAAGACCTACAACGTAGGTACGTACACGACACTAAAAGAAAAAGCAGCAGCAATAAATGGAGCAAAGTTGCTTCTGTCTAGGCTGGACAAAGATAGGGAGCATAGTGAGTACGCACACAAAGCGTCACCACAAATGTCTCAAGGTCTAGCGCATATAAACCACCTGAACCGTCTTGTCGCTATGGGTCTGTTTGACAGCCAACCTGAGATGCTGAGACAATCCGTGATGGCTCTACAGGAGCGAATAGCAATGGTAGCAGACATGACCAAAAAAGCCACACACAGGTTGGGTACTTTGACCCAAGAAGATTTATCTAACGACGAGGTTGGTTTTAAGAAGCGTTGGAGGTAATAATGGTACTGCTCAAGTAGAGCACGGGTACAAAAGAGAGAAGGAAACAATGAGCAAAGAAACCAGCGAGTGGCTCAACCAGAATGTTCTGGTCGGGTTCACCAGTAAACGAGGTAACGCTTGGCACTACCGAGCAAGCGACCAAGGCACAGAGACTAACCACTACCTTAACGCTATCCCTGTAGAAGACGTTGAGCGACGATTGTTCAACTGGCAAGCGCAAGAGTTTGACCTTTCCTACAGCGTCCCGTGTGCGTTTGAAGACGCTGACATGGATCACTTTGATGATGATGGGTTGACCTACAAAACGGTGTCTGTCCCTGACCACAAACTTATAGGTCGCTCTGACACCCACGAGGTGTTTCGTGTATTCCGATCCGGGTACACCATTCACCAGTATGACGAGTGGTTGCTTAAGTCAGTAGCAGACCTGCTAGATGATGACCTCAGTATCGCTTCCGCTGGCCTACTCAAGAACGGTGGAGTGGCGTGGGTGAGCATTGAACTACCTGACAACATCCAGACACCTAGTGGCTTCACTATCCGTCCACAACTGTTGGCGACCACTAGCCACAACGGGAGCCTGTCCACTACATTCAAACAGACAGCCACAGCAGTAGTGTGTGACAACACGCTCTCTTGGGGACTTAAGAACAATGGTCAGGTCTTCCGATCACGGCACTCTTCTAAGAGTACCCTCAAACTGGGTGACGCTCGCAAGGCGCTTGAGTTGGTTCATACTGGAGGCGAGTCCATCGTGTCAGAGATTGAACGACTGTCCTCTATTGACGTGACCAAAAAGCAGTTTGATCTTATTGTCAACCAACTATCCCCGGTGCCTACTTTAGGTGACTCCAACCAAGCGGGTGTCACCCGAGCAGAGAACCGACAGTACGCTGTGCGTCGCCTCTGGGAAACTGACCCACGGGTTACACCTTGGGCAGGTACTGCTCTGGGAGTGGTGCAAGCATGGAACACCTATAACCATCACCTCAAGGGAGCAGAAACGTCCCGTACCGAGCGCAACATGATGAACACGGTGAGCGGGAAAACAGACAAAGACGATGACCTCGTCATGGAAGTGATCAAAGAGGTGGTGATGGCCTAGATCGGTCGGCTGGGGGAGGTTCGTGTGCCCACACGACGAGCCTCCCCACCCTTCCCCCTTGGGGGGAGCGCTCCCTTCCCCAGTCGGCTTACGCCATACACAATGACTAAACGAAAACGTGGTGTGCAATGCACCTTCTTACTAACTAACGAACAATATGAACTACTAATGGAGGCAGTCAACACCATTATTGAGGACATGAACGCTATGGCCATAGACTCCAACGACTACGGGGACACCCGTAGGGCTGTGGGGTACGTGAACAAGAGAGATGCTGCTGTGGCTATGCGTACAACCATACTCAGAGGAGTGAAGAAATGCTAGAACGACTCGGGATCATGTTCGTACTGCTAACCCTCATGGGGACGCTAGTGCTGATCAGAGCGGTAAACCTATGACTAACGCCCCCGACCCCACACCAGACATCTGGATGTACCGTAAGGACAGGGACGACCTAATCAACATGGCGCACAACTCACGAGCGCTACACGTAGAAGAGTGGTGCTTGAATGACTCCATATCACAACTAACCACTAACCCACCAGAGTGTACCATCACCCACGAGAACTGGGTCGGGCACGTGGTACGTGTGGGTGACCGTTGGTTTATCTACATACGAGATGACAATAACAACGACGATTTACTAACCATGAAAGAGGCTCTGAAATGGTTAGAGAAGAAACCAACACAAGCACCAACACATGGAGATTACAATGAGTAAAGAACCAATACAAATGATGATGGATTTAGGGGACGCAAACCCCTCTGCTATTTCCTTTGACGATCTAGATGACGCACTTGTGGGGACAGCGTCACAGGCTATGGGCGTTCCATTGGCCGTATATGATTACGATTTAATAATCCGTACCCTTATGCTCAACAATGGATTTAACTATGAAGAAGCCTCTGAGTTTGCTGACCACAACATCTTGTGCTTGTGGGCTGGCGAAGGCACCCCACTCATTATGCACCGGAGGTGTGACGAAGAATGAACGAGCAGACATGGAAAAAGTACTACGAGGGAGACTCTCTTAAGAAAGCGTTTAAGGGTATTGAAAAGATGCAGGGGATGCTTGACGAAATGTCTGACACACTTAAGCATCTTGAAGAGTTGCTGGAGCAGACATCAGAAAATGAAACTCCCCGACACGCTTGGCCGTACAGGCTCCCCGTAACCAAGCGTTACCCAACAGAGGGGTCTTTCTTCTATACGCCAGCAATGAGCGAGCAAGAGGTGGTGGATGCCAATAAGGTCACACGTGACTATTGGGGGCACCCGACTGGATACCGTGGCCTTTCTGGATACTATGGGGACACATATCATTGGATACTAGAAGAGAAGAAGAGTCCGCATTTAGATGGCGCAAGCACCTATGTTTGGGTCTGGTCAAAAGAAATGCAATAAAGTTTCCAAATAAGTGTTGCAACGGGATTCCACGACGGTAGTGTTCTTTGTGGCACGAGGTACGAGCCAAAACGAGATGCGAGAGAAGGATCAACATGAGCAAAGTAAACGCAGTACAGATATACCACAGCGGGGCAGGTGAATACAGCGACTTCATCCCCGGAGAAACCACCCTCTCCTTCGCTTACGAATACGCTGCCAAGGATGGGCACCTTGACGAGTGGACTGCTGACCATGAGGCTGACCCAAAGTCATACCTCGGTATGGTATACCGATACAACAACGCCGTGACTGGCGACCCATCATTTGAACACAACGTGTACTACGAGCAACGCAGCCTCTCAGTATCCGACGCTTGCGTCCTCCCTAACGGAGAAGTGTGGGTAGTGAATGGCATGGGCTGGTCACAGATTAGCCCCATAGAGTTGTACGACGCTTGCCAGCGCACCGTGCTGGTCGGCAAACGTGTCCAGCACAAAACACAGACCGGGATCACGGGGACAGTCGTCTCTGTACACCTTGGTGAGGCCGTCGTCCTTGACGATGACCTTGTTGGCGACCCAGAAGGGGACACCCTTATATTCAACACGCTTGAGTTGCGTGTTCTTAAAGAAGAAGGAGCAGTACAATAATGATAATGTTTGAGATTGATTTTCGTGACACACGCTACGGAACAGTTAAGTTCAAGGCTGAGTCTTATGCAGAGGCAATGGAACTTGCATTTGCTTATGATGGGGAGTTGGAGGATTTCGAGAGGGTTTTTGAAGTATCTGATTCGTACAAAATAGAAGGAGAAGTAGAATGAAAACACTAGTATTTGACCACGAAGAAAACGATTGCGGAACCTCCATCGCCACCTCAGCCAGATGGGTATCGGAGTACGACCAATCCGGAGACCGCCTATCGGTTGAGGTTATTGAGTTCCGACGGGTGGGTGAAGGCCATGACTTTAACCGAGTCACCATCCACACCCCACGCGCATCCCAAGGAACAGTAGTCACCGCCGGGCAGGTAGACGGGTCAGACCCGTTTGTAGTCCTAAACATCGGCGATGTCTCCATTTTCCTGAACGAACACAACTTCGCTAACCTCGTTGACGCTATTGAAATAGAGATTAGCGGACGGGTGGCACAACAATGAGCGACCACACCATTCTCGTCAAAGTCAATATCCCCGCCGACGACATACACCGTCTGAAAGACGACGGCACACCCGACCAAGGCTGGGACTACGGCGACAGCGTAGACCTCGTAGCGTCCATGCTCCGAGAAATCAACGAAGATGTCTCCGTACACTTCTATATGGAGTCGGCAACCGTTTCCGAACTCTCCTGCGACCGTTGTGGAACTACTCACAACCAAGGCTGGGGCAGCCTCAACGTCAGATACATAGACGAACACCGGGTATGCTATGACTGTTATAGTATTCACGCTGTTGAAGAGGTGGAATAATGGGCAAGGGAGATGGACTTACTGGTAAGGACTGGCTTGACTGGCGACCTGCGAGTGATGGTGTGGCACGTGTGGAGGCGAGTGCGGCGTACAGGGAGAGCGTGGTACCCTACGCAAAATGGCACGACGCTGTTAACAGAGACTTCATCCTCTCAGAACTGTTTGTAACAAACGAGTCGGATACTGTTGCCCTGTGCAAACTGAGTGACTGGGCATCCAACATAGCATTTGAACTGGACAGGCTCCCGTCATCCGTAGAGGACTTACGTGAACACCTACAGGATGCCCTCGTAGGGTTCTGTGACGACACCATAAACGAGTTGTGCAAAGATGTGGAGAGGACTGTGGAGAGTTTCATGGATGGTATGGCTCGTGGTGAGCACCTATACTAATGGCACACATTCATGACCACGATGACGTGGATAGATCGTATTTCTGCTCACACTCTTGCCACGTCCTCTACTGTGATGATCTAGACATAGAGGTGGGTGGCTGGAATGGCTGCCACGAAATAGAGAAAGATGTCCCATGCGACCATTGTGGTGGTACCGTGTGGGGAACGAACTAAGACCGCTAACAAGAAAGAAGATGATATGAAAATACTAGATGAAGTGCCGACCAACAAACGTTCAAAGTACCCGTGGGACGTGTGGCTGGATGGACAGATACGTTTGTTGGAGGTTGGCGTTGATTTCGCTCTGGCCTCCGAAGGCGACATCTCCGGTACCGCTGCGCTAGTCCGTGTGCGATCTTACATATACCAGACGGCGCGTGTGCGTGGGCTTGGTGTAACGGTCAATGCACAGCCTAACGGTGACCTCGTTGTTCAGGCATACCAAAAGCAGATAGCACAATGACCAGCCGGATACAAGAGGTACAGAACCCAGAGAAACTGGGCATATATGCTCTGACCAACGCTATAGCCTCACAAGAATGGTCAACCAGAACAAGCCTTATGGTGAACGCCATCCTTATAAAGGCCACAAGGGATGTTCAAAAGATCAGTCAGCAAAAAGATCAATCAGTAGGTGGTTGAGGTTGTGGCAGGGGTTTGTTGATCCTTTCACCTGCCACGATCTGAACCACTCGGGTGTGATTGTCACACCCACCCTGTACTATTGTCCGTACCAACAACTACGAAAGATGAAACGATGAACGAAGCAATGAAAGAACTAGCAACAGAAGCAACAGAACTGGCTCGCTTAGACAGAGCAGCCAAGACCGCTACCGATAATCTCAGGGTGGCTAAAGAAAAGATCACCGCCATGATGGATGAGTATGGGGTCACTTCGGTACCTACCTCCTCCGGCAAAGCAACAGTAACCCTCGTGGACAGCGAGCGTCTGGTGGTTGATGGGGAGGCTCTCTCAGAAACCGATTTAGAAACCTATCTCAATATCCGTACCTATTCTGTAGACCTTAAGAAGTTCCGTGCGATGATCTCTGCTGGAGTCCTTTCTGAAGCGACCGCCAATAAGGTCAGCACAATAAAGCCAGTAAGATCGGTACGTGTTTCTCGTAAGTAGTTCCTAAAGAGCGCTCCCTAAAAAGGAGATTCTTAAAAGTCCTTTAAGGGGTCTTTAAGGGGAGCGCTTAAGGGTACACCAACCACCACCCCAGTCCCGTGCCTCTCCTCACAGGGCTGGGGATTTCTTCTGTGTGGTCGGCTGACCACGGAGAGTGACGACCACTCTCTGTGAGTGGTTAACCACGGAGCGTGATAACTACAGTAGGTTCTGTATTACCACGTAGCGTGGTAAAACGCAGGCTACTGTTTGTGGTATTACCACGCTTAGTGGTCAATCCCCTGAGAGCCACACACAGCCTCCCTAAGAGGTCTGGTGCTTAGAATGGGTTAGTACCCATCGTGGTTGCTAGAAACGCCTTAGAAGGGCTGTGTGTGGCTCTAATCAGGGGTAACAGAGCCTACTGTCTGCCACCAGAAGCACGTAAAGAGCGCCTGTTGGCCTCCCACGGTGTCGGTGGGCACGTGCCCCCCAGAGCGGGCGCTGCGCCTTAGGGAGGCCGTACGTGGCCTAGAACGAGCAATGCCCCCGACCTCGTTAGGCCGGGGGCATACTTGCTTGGTGCTTGGGTGATTATCCGTAAACTAGTTTGCCGAACAATGCTAGTTGAAACACGTTGTCAGCGCTGTCCGAGTCCTCCCAATCCACGTAGTCATCGTTTGATCCGGTGAGTAGGCCGATGACCTTGGCCTTTAGCGACGTGCCTCCACAGAAGATGTGGCTGTCATTGCCATAGCGGTTGATGCACCCTGCATGGTCGTTCTTGGCGATTTTGCGCCATGCTGTGACGATGGATGCGGGAGTGATGGTTACCCACTCAACTTTGGTTGGGTCGTATCCAGCGTCTTCAATCTGCTCGTTCGTTGCCACGGTCACGGTCACTTGGCCTTCTTTGTGGCTGTAATCTTTAACTTGCGACCAGTATCCGATCCCACCCTCTACAGCGGTGATTATTGTGTTCTCCGCTGCCTCTTGTAGTTTCTCGTTCATGGTTGATCCTTTGGTTGGTTGGTTTGTTGGTTTGTTGTTCGTGCCTGTCCCGGACTCGCACCGGGGGTGTGGCTGCTTCAGGCGGTAGTGCTTACGCTGCCTCAAAGTCGTCAATGAGTGCCTCTAGTGCGAACTCATCCAAGTCAACGCTTGGCACATGGTAGGTGGCTCCACCGTTGCCATCATTCCAAATGGAGCCTTTGTCGGTTTTGGCTTCGTAGCCCACACCTCGGCTGGTTTGGTGGTAACTGATGTTCAATACTTTCATTTCTGTTCTCCTTGTTGGTTGTTTGCTTCGTCCCCGCCGACCCCGTGAAGGTCGGTGCCGGGCTGTCCCGGTCGGGGGTGGAGACTAGACCGTGGTCTGCTCCGCTGTCATCAGGGCTACGAGTCCTTTTATTTCGCGGCCCTTGAATGTGACTACCTTGTCTGGCCACCCGTCGCCCTTGCCGAAGTTGTTGTGAACTTCAATGCTCACATCTCCGTCGGGGTGGTGGGTGACGAATACTTGTCTGGTACCCATTGCATCTTCTCCTTGTTTTAGGTGGTTGCTTACTCGTAATGGTAGCAGCAGATGAGTGGTATGAGACACACGGGGCACAAGTTTCTTGTGCCCCATGTGTAACACACACCCCAATGGTCACTCTGCCCACGTCAGCAGGCGAGCGTCCACGTGTTCGCCGATGACGGTGACGACGTGGCTGTAGAGCCTGCTTGCAGCGTCCTCATCGTAGATGTTTCCCCAGCCACACAGGCTCTCGTTAACCACCATCGTCAAAACCATGTTGGTGGCCGTGAATGTGAAGCCTTCCCCGTATGTCTCGTCTATGTCCCGCTGAGTGTTTTCTACAACATCATCAACCACACGCTCCCAAGCAAATCCAGATGGGGTGACGGCGAGGCCACGTCCGTCCAGATGCTCTTGGCATAGCGTGGTGAGATGCTCGGATAACTCTGTGCCGTTTACTAGTAGTGTTTCGCTCATTGTTGTTCTCCTCGGTGCCCGGTTGTGGTTGCGCCCAGACGGTGAAGTAGGTCGGATGAAATGTCACCGTAGTTGGCTGCTTCGGTGAACTCGTTCCAGAGGTCGGCAGGGACGGTGGAGGCGTTAAGTTCGTACGACTCCTCCTTCAGGAAATAGGTACCTGATCCGGGGTGTACTACTAGTGTTTGGTCACTCATGTTCTGATCCTTTGTTGTTGGTTGTTTCAGCCTCTTGCCGTGCCCAAGCGAAACGATCAACGACTTTGCCGTCCGCTTCATCCCACTCAAAAATCGCTAGTTCTTCTGCCTCCTCTATAGAGGAAGCACTCACGGTATGAGTGCCTCCGATGGTTACGGTGATTTCCACCGTGTAGTTCTTTTTGCTCATTTCGTTTCTCCTTGTTGTTGGTTTGCTTCGTGCCTGTTCGGGGACTCGCACCCCGGTGGTGGCTGCTTCAGGCGGTACTGCTTAGTGGTTTACTGTTCGTGAACAGGGCAGGTATCGCCCTGATGGTTGTTGGGGTCGTCGGACGTACAGAACATCCGGCAGTCGTTGATGAGGCGGCTGGCGAAGAGCAATGCTTCTTCAACGGTGAGGACGGCCTCAAACGAATCCGATTTGAGGTTGGTTTCGCCGACCCGTAATGTGATGGCGATGCCCTCCCCTTCGTAACGTTGGGTGCGTGCTGAGTTGAAGGGATTCAACTCTCCCTCTTTGCGGTATTGTTTGCTCATTTCGTTTCTCCTTGTTGTTGTTGGTTTGCTTCGTCCCCGACGACCCCGTGAAGGTCGGTGCCGGGCTGTCCCGGTCGGGGGGATTGCTTACTAGCCAATGAACTTCATGTGGTGCTGTTCGCAGAAAGTGTGGTCAGCCCACTCTTCTTCCCACACTCCCCAGTAGGCTTGTTCCTTGCCTTCCGTTTCGCATTTCGGCCATTCGCATTCGCCCATTTCATCTTCTCCTTGTTGTTGGTTGGTTATCGGTGGGTGCAGTAGGTGGGGGTGTCAAAGTCTCCACCGTGTCCGAGGTCGCTGTTGGCTGCCCCCTCGGCAGCACAATCATCGCACCCGTTATCGTTCTCCGCATCGTGGTCAATGTCTTCGTTGCTCATTTCTGTTTCTCCTTGGTTGGTTTGTTCTTGCGCCCGGACGTAAGCCTCGGCTGCTGCTTCTTTACACTCAGACATCGTGCGCTGGTACGCTCCTCCGTTGGACTCTTGGTGGTATGCCGTTTGCCCCCAGATTGTCCATGACCAGTAGTGGCTGAGACTCTGGCCGTTACGTCCGTAGACGGCTGATTCGCTGGATGGGATTTGGTATTTGGCTACCTGCACGTCCCACCCTTCTGGGGTGGCTGCGAGGTAGCATCCTGCTTCTTGTTTCTTGAACGTGAGGCTCATGCTGCTAAGTCCCAATCGGTGAGGCCAAGTTTGCGGGCGATTGTCCGCAATCGTTTGGCGTAGTTGAAGTTGTCTCTTGCCTCTGCGTGGTACCGACGGTCGTAAGCGTCGCCCGAGTGTTCGTCGGCGAGGTCTAGGTCGGAGCCGAGCCGGTAAGCAGCCATTTGGAGTGGGGTGCAGGGCGTTTCGTTTTCTTTATTCCATTCTGAATCTACAACCAGCACCGGCTGGCCGGAGTACACGCCTTCAACGCCTCCGCAATCGTTGCAGGCACAGTTTAGTTCTTCTAGTTGCCGTGCTGTAAAGCCAACTAGTGGGTAGGGGGTGGTGGTCATGGTGGTGAGCCTTTCGGTAGGTGGTTGCTTACTTGTAATGGTAGCAGCAGATGAGTGGTATGAGACACACGGGGCACAAGTTTCTTGTGCCCCATGTGTAACACACCCCAATGGTCACTCGCTGAACTCTGCCAAGGCCATGCCCCGTGTTCGGCAAAGCACCTTGGCTGCCAGCATCGCGCTCCGCAGGCGGGGCACCACGTATTCATCAGCCGTGTAACCAGCCTCGTCGTAGCCCACCACGGTTACCACGTTCAGGCTATTGCCCTCAAGCGATGCCACCTCATAGTTGTCAGGCAGATAACGTGCCACGTCGTGCCGAATGTCGTCGGGGGTCTTACCCTCGCTTGGCGTTACCTCAATCCAGACCTGCTCTCTGTCTGTGGTGGTGATGTCCTTGGCGTTCGGCAAAGCAGCCAAGGCCGTGGTGCCGAACGTCTGATCCCAAGCGTAAGAGATCAGAGCCAGAGAGCGGATGTTCATGTTGACCATTGCTCTTGCGTCCCACGTCGTATCGTCTTCGGGGGTCACCAGATCAGGGTCATTGAATGATCCCGTTGGCTCTTGCCATCTAACGACGTGCGGGTGCTGTCGTGAAGATTCTAAGGACGAGCCAAAGGCATCTTCCCCGAGGCTGTTCAAGAGAGCCTGTGGCAACGAGCGGAGAACGCTGGAGTACCATTCTCGCCGTGGCAAGAGTGCCTTTATGAACGCTTCGTGCCGTATCTGGCTCTGACGATTGTCCTCTGCTCGCTGGGCTTGGAACGCTGCGTGGGAGTCAATGCGTTCCTGCTCATCAACAACAGAATCTATACTACGGACATGGACGGTTCGAGGTGTCCAGTAGTGGTACGCCGCGCTGGCCTCCCATTGTCCCGAACCAGCGTCAAATGAAATCCACTCAACATCTGCGATTTGAGCGTATGTCTTCTTGTAGTTCCATTGACGCTGGTCGGGATCGCCCTGCCAAGCGTGTTCGTACGACACGATCAAGGTGTCGCTCGCACGGAAGTACCGACTGCACCCCTCCATGCTGACCCTGTATGTGGCTGCCCCGGTGGGCAAGTGTTTAGTCTTCATGATTCTCTCTCTCTTGTTGTTGGTGGCGTTGTTGCCATCGTCCCCAGCCCGGACTCGCACCGGATGGCAGGCCGAACCTGCGCTGGGGGTTGCTGGCTCTAGGCCATGATCTCTACAACGAAGTTTTGAATGGCAGCAGCCTGATCGTCGCTCATGGCTGGGTCTAGGTAAACAAGTACAGGGTACTGGTCACCGGTTGCTGGGTCTATGTGTATTGCTTCCATCTCATCTGATCCTTTGGTTGGTTGGTGGCGTTGTTGCCATCGTGGACTGCCCGGCCTTGCTCCGGGTGGCAGGCCAAGCCTGCTCAGTCCTACCTTCTAACCTTCAACCACCGTGAACTTCCGGTGGGAGCCGCATCGGTGCCAACCCTCTTCGGAGTTCCGGGGGTCAGACCACTTTTTGTATGCTACCGAACCGTAGGCACGTCGCTTCTCCGAACGCTCCCAAAGTGAAGCGGTGGTGCCGTGACCATACACATCGCCAGTAGTGGTGATGTCAAGTACCTCGCAGCGGAACACGGAGCAGACCTCCCCGGTTAACCCTTTGTCAAACTTGGCATTGGAAAGGATGCGTAGCGTCACAACGTGTTCAGCCGATTTCATTGTGCCGAAGCCTCCACGGCCAAAGCCTGCGCTACACCATTTGCTGGTGTCGTTGATTGTCACTACGTCACCCTTCCTTAACTCGTAGGTGGATTTCTCTTTCATCTTTGTTTCCCCTTGTTTGTTGGGTTCGGTGGTGGTCATGGTGGTGAGCCTTTCGGTAGGTGGTTGCTTACTGGTAATGGTAGCAGCAGATGAATGGTATGAGACACACGGGGCACAAGTTTCTTGTGCCCCATGTATCACACACCCCAATGGTCACTCGCTGAACTCTGCCAAGGCCATGCCCCGTGTTCGGCAAAGCACCTTGGCTGCCAGCAT
>ENA-OREN01000348-OREN01000348.1-marine-metagenome-genome-assembly--contig:-NODE-348-length-68655-cov-4.219648_pt1 | contig 68655 bp, 73 predicted proteins | sample MGYA00248624_ERZ508555 | MGnify/ENA primary metagenome ERZ508555 (study PRJEB26222, sample SAMN06267773) | marine metagenome | isolation source: Saanich Inlet, British Columbia, Canada | place...
AGCAATTGATACAAGCTTAACAACAATTGATTCTTCAGTAACGCAACTTACAACTAAGGTTGACACATTAAATACGAACATTCAACTTTTATCAACAGATCAAAATCAATTAGAACGTAACATCGAACAAGAGGTAAATACTCTTCAAGCGCAAGTTGGAAACTCCATTGCAACTTTAGAACAAGAAATAGATACTGCTAAAGGAGATCTAGATGACACTAAAGTTGCATTAGAAGCGCAAGCAAAAAAAGCTCAAAATTATCGGACAGTTACTTTAATTGTTGGAGTTATCGCTATTTTTAGCGCAATTGCATACGTTTTAATGGTTCATTCAAAACGTCAAACTCAGCTTCCAAAAGAAGCAAAACAATTTATTACAGATCAAATCAAATCTGGCCAAACAAAACATCAAATTACAACTTCTCTTCAAAAAAGTGGTTGGAGTGAACACGACGCGCAGTGGGCATACGACCATACTAAAACAGAAAATTATAATGAGTATCTTATCTCACAAGGAAAAGATCCAAAAGCTTTACCAGCAAGAAAGGCGGGAAGTGGTCATCATCAAAAAGCGTTAGCAATTTCAATCATCAGTATTTTGATTTTAGGTGTTATGCTTTTCTTTGTAAAAAATTCTGTAGGTAATGCAATTTTTATTACAGGTTCAGGAACTCAAAGTGACTTATCTGAAACTGTAGAAAGTTTGCTTGAAACATATGTTGATCAAAATGCTTTTTACAACGAAATAGATTATATTGAACTTTGTGTGCAAGTTGATGACGGATCACTCTCTTCTTCTTGGCTGGTTCTAAAAACTCCTTATGGTCATAGCGTCACGCAAAACGATGCTTGCGAGTGGGACCCTACTGATTACGATTTTGCAATAAAGTTCACAAACTACAACAGTTTTGAATCAGCAATGACTTCACTTACTTGTACTAATGCTGGTCTAGTTCACCGTGTACTCTCAGGGTCATCAGTAACAAGAGGAGCATTTGTACTTCCATCATACTTTATTGACGAAGGTATGTCAGCAAAATCCAGTGTAGATTATTCGGATTATTGTGATGCACTAAGTCTTTGTTTTAGTGCAAGTGACATTGTGACTCTTGGTGTAAATGATTGTTAATCTATTTCTTAATTTTTGATTATTATATCTCTGTTTTATGTCATTTTCTCATAATCTAGTTCTCTCCCTTAAGTGAAGCATATGTTTTATATAACTGCCACTAACATGCAGTGTTCTTACCATGGGAGAATTAAATTTAGACAGTGTTGAACGTGAATTGCCTTTGATGTATCAAGTAGCAACAAAAGTTGCAAACTTTCATGGTTATCAATTAAAAGGCGTTTTTGGTAAGGGTGGGTTGTCCTATGTTTTTGAAGCATCATCAGGTAATGGTCCTGTTGCGATAAAAATCCTTACCAAAGATTCAACTGATCGTGGCTTCCATATTGGTCAAGAGGTAACAACACAACGCGAAGTATATTCTCGGATTACTCCAAATGGTAATGGGCATATTCCTGTTGCTCAAGTTTTAGGACATAATGCACATTGTACTCCTGGATTACCAAGAGAATATGCAGTCTTTTCTGCATGGCCAAATGGTTCTTGCCTTGCTGGGAAAACGTTAGGGTATTCTGGAATTCAAACTGTAGTACATGATGTTGGGTCTGTTTTTGGAGTTGTTCATGGTTTGGGCAAGCTCTTTAATGACGCTAAAAGGCGTAATCTTTACCTAACTTCTTCTGGTGCAGCAGTGGGTGATTTTGGTTCTGTGATGGAAAAAGGTAAGATTCCTCCTTTTCTCACACTTGATTATGCTTCGCCAGAACAACTTGCTGATTTGCCTTGTTTTGAAAAAAGTGATGTTTTCATGCTTGCTCAAGTTTTGTATAGGTTAGCTACTGGTCTCGAAGTAGTTAATTTTTCATTACAAAATGGCTTAAACTATGGGGAATTAAAACAAACTGTTCTAAATCAAACTGAAACTACTTTTTCAACCCCTAACAGCGTCAGGGATATAAGAAATCATCTGGATCTTTATTTACCAACATCTGCAGCAGATGTAGTAATGTCTGCTTTAGAAATGAGTCCAGATAATCGTCCGACTTTAGGTGAATTAATCGCTGGCTTTGAAGTTAGCCCTTCAGTTGCTGAAGAAAAACCTGTCTCTTCTCCTACTTCTAGTGGTAGGTCACAATTATTAGATGGACATACTTTTCCTGCTGGTTGGGAAATGCCCTCACTAAATAAGTAATCACTATCAAGTGACTATTTAATGACAATATTTATAAATGAGACTGAGAATTAAAAGACGATGGATATCATAGAAGCAAGAAGCTTAATCAAAGGTAGAAAGCCTAACTATTCTGGCGGTGGTGGTGAAGTATACATTGCTATGTCTAAGACTGGGATTCCTGTTGCAATTAAAACAACGCATCCTGGTAGAAGGCCTTCTGAGTTATTTGACTTGGATAAAATAATGGTTAGGCGAGAAATCCTTAAAAGAGAAATAGACTGTGCACTCAGGTTTGGTGATCATCCCAATATCCCTTCGCTTTTGTGCTATGGTAATTTTCCTTTTGGTCATCGTGCTGATATTATGGTTCAACAATATGCTGGTACTTCTGCAAAAAATTTAAGATATCCATCGACTCCTCGTTCAATATCTGATATCGCCTCGAGAGCTACTTCAGTTGCAAGGGTTCTTGGATACTTAGAACAAAATAATGTTGTTCATCAAGATGTAAAACCTTCTAATATCCTCACAACAGATCAAGGAATAACTTCTCTTGCTGATTTTGGTATTGCAATGCATTGGGGGGAAGCTAGTACTAGATTATCTCAGGGTTTTTCTACTGGAACCCCTAGCTATACATCTAAACTTAAAAAATCAACACCTAAATCAAAAGATTGTCTTGGAATTGTAAAAGCTGCTGATCGTTTTGCATTAGGTGTAACTCTAACTGAGTTTTTATTTGGTGCGAATTCATCACCTGATTTAAGAAGAGAAGTTTTAGAAAGTGTTAGTAATTCTGATCGTATTTTTGATGTAGCTAATTCCTTGATGGGAGACTATAACATGCCTTGGGATAATGTAGTCGATACTCTTCAAGAAATCTCTGGTATTGATCCAGTAATGTATTCTCCTGCTGTTTTTGGTACTGTTGATGATGTGCCTGTTAACATCCCAGATATCACTAGGGAAGACCGTATTGTCCCTTAAAGTACTACTTGATGTCTTTTCCTTAAGCCATACTTTCTCTTAAGTCAAAGTCAAAGCGCGCAATAAACTGTGCTGCAATATTTTCATTCTTAGATTTTATTTGTAAATACACATCTTTACTGTAGCAGTGTGCACAAAGTCCCATCTCTTTTCCACATTGGATACAATTAGTATCGCCTGAGATCTCACATGGATCAATCTCACTAGCAAGTTCTGGGTCAAATTCGCCAACCATCACTTTCATTTGACTATGCAAACAATGTGAACAAATTGGTTGGGTAATTATGTCTTGGCAATCAACACAGCGGCTACCTGCACTATGTCCATTATGTTCTGAGCGTATTATCTCAAGTCCATTCCTAAGTTCTTTGTGGCTTACCAATGTATTTTCCTCCAATTCAGAATGTACAAAACAAATCGTGGTTTTGCGTTTCTATTCGCTTATCTTTTATTTATAGAAAAACAATCTCGCAGCAACTATATATACTTTGTGGATTAAACATATATAGGAGATATACTTAAGCTATTATTCACTAAACTCTTGACAAAATCTCTTTCTAATGAAAGTCAATTCACTTGAACTTAGATCTCTTGCATTTACTCTCTCAAGTTTAACTCTACGAGAATTTCTACCTTTTAAAATGGATTTTTGTAGACGAGCTTCTACACTTCCATAAACGTACTTTGTGCAGCTTAGAGCTTGCTCTACATTGTTATATTGCATAAAAATGAAAGTGAACAGGCAAGGGGAAACCGGATTCCAAAGAAGAGGGGGTGAGGGTGGTAGAATCTATGGAATCCGATCCCAATACCTTAATGAGACAAATACATAACAACTATATAAATGTTACTAATTTCCACACTAGTTACCTAAAACCTGCAAAAAGTTCAATTCCACCTTCATTTGGTTTTTTAATCATTAATTTAAACTACTCTTCGTGGTAGAAGGCTTTTTACTAAATCAACTAATTTATTTGAATCATAGTCTCGTACTTGTAAAAGACCACTCTGTTCAATGCCAAGTCTTTCTATTACAGCTTCTAATGCGCTATCGTATCCAAAAATAACATCTGTTCCTTGTGAGTTTAGTGCACTATATGTTTTAATTGCTTCATCTAATCCAATATCTGGAAGAATCAATCCAAGGTCATATCCTTTGACTTTTTCAGGGTTCCAATCACACCTGTACCCTACTTCAAACAAAATCATTTGTTCATAACCACTTAAGTCAGGGTGTCCAAAACAAGCAATTGGTATTTTGTAACTCATATCAAAATCCAATGGACAAATAACTATAATCTTCTGGGGTGAATAAGTTCACCAAAACTAAGAAATCAATTCAAAACGTTTAACTTTAGTTCCACCTTTTGGTGCAAAGGAACCCTTGGTTCCTTGCACAAGAGAGCTTTGCTCTTTTTGTGCCAAAAATCCTTCTGATTTTTTAGCATCTTCAAGAACTTTCTCTCCTAGAAAATCTGAAAGAGGCCTAGTCCAAATCGGTTGGTTACCAAACTCTTTACTATAGTAAGTTCCTTGATACACAACTAAATGTTCAAGTGTATCGCTGCTTCTAGCAACTCCAAGAACAACGTACTCACCACCTTTAAAGTGTCGATAGCGACCACCAACAATCACTTTTTTCTCGTCAGCATTATAAATTCCCATTTTAAGCAAGTACTTCACTCCCTTCCAAAACTTTGTGATCATCAAGTACTGCCTTCAAACTAGCAATTCCAACTTCAATCTGCGAATCTGTTGGCTCTTTAGTTGTAATGCGTTGAGTCCAAAGTCCAGGAGCAATAGCCAACCTCACAAGCCAATTCTTATCAAAGCGATAACTAAGTTTGATTGCTTCAAAACCTAGTGCTGCTACTACTGGAATTAATACAACCCGTCCTACTAATTTCATAATTGTACCACCAGGAATTAGCATAAATACTAAAATCGAAATTCCACCAACAAACACTAAAAATGAAGTCCCGCAACGTGGATGAAATCTACTATACTTACGCACATTAGAGACAATCAAATCTTCGCCAGCTTCATAGCAAGCAATCGATTTATGTTCTGCTCCATGATATGCAAATAATGTTTTCACATCATCCATACGTGATATAAGTAAAATGTATCCCAGAAAAAATCCTACTCTAAATAACCCATCAACCAAATCAAACAGTACTCCATCAATTCCAATCCACTTAGTCAAAAAGAACGGTATCCCTACAAACACAACTAGTGCAATTCCAAAAGAAAATATCATTGTCAAAACAGCTTCATGAGGTTTGATTACTTCGTCTTCGTCAAGTTGCTGGTTTCCAGACCAAATTAGTGCGCGAATACCATCATATAATGTAAACCATAAACCCAGTGCTCCTCGAACAAAAGGCCATGAAAAGAATTTAGGGAACTCTCGCGCTTTCTCTTTTTTAATCTCAATACTCCCATCAGGTTTGCGAACAGCAATTGCGAACTTCTCTTTATTACGCATCATCACGCCTTCAATTACTGCTTGTCCACCAACATTCATAATTAACACTCGCCTCGTCTCCTTTAAAAAGATTACGCGCGAAGCAAGAAATCTTCAAAAATCTTTGATTCTCATAATATCACCCGCGAAGCTAGTAATTGTCAATATTTTTATTTTTGTAACTTAATCTTAATTAAATTCAAAAAGATCTAACAAAAGATATAAATTAACTAAGGGCTAAAAATTTCTGTGGAAGAAATATTCAGTCTTAAGATAGATAAAAGTAAATTGTCTTCTAAATATTATATCTGGGAACGCCCAGCATCTTTATTTTATATCAGTTTTCCTTCAGAATCAGTTGTACTTCCAATCAAAAAGTATCTAGGGGTACATTGGGGGAGAACCCTTGGATTTTTCAAAAATGGAATGGTGAAGATGATCTTCCAATTAGACAAAACTACGGTTTCAGGAATTCAGATAATAAATCAGTTTATGAGTAAAGATGTTTTAAACAAAAACCTAAAGATAATAGCTGCTCTAGAAGATAAAATAAAATCTCACTTCAATAAATCAATCAAAACTTTATCAGATAAAAAATTAAATTTAGAATTTCAAAATTTCTACAAAGTATATCTAGATTATTGGGGGATAACTCATCTTTCGGAATTAGTAGGCTTTGCAAGCGAGTACCTTCTAAGTGACTTACTAAGTCAAGAAGAATTAGCTTTACTAACAACTCCTTTAGAAAAATCATTTTCATTAAAAGAAGAAGAAGACATTCTAAAAATATTAGAAAAAGTACAAAAAGATCCTTCATTAAAACTAGACAACAAAAAAATATTAAAACTTCTAAAAGATCATTGTGAAAAGTATTATTGGGTCCAAAACAATTATCTTACAATTAAAAGATTAGCTCCAGATTATTTTCAAACTCAAATAATGGATCTTCTTAAAGAAAAAGTATCAGCAACTAAAAGATTAGAAAGCATAAATTCACACATTAAAAAAACCAAAGAAAATCAAACTCGGATCATTAGTGAAAAAAATCTAACTATTGCTCAAAAAAAATTAATTCAAATCTCACAACAGATGATCATCTTGCAAGATGATAGAAAAGCTCTAAACCTAGAAGCCAATGTTTATCTTTTGGAAATATTAAAAGAATTAAGTTCTCGTACACACATTCCTTTAAATCTTCTTTTATGGTCAACTTCAAAAGAATTTTCTAAGTTAATTGCTGGTGAAGATCTAACTAATGAATTTACTCAGCGTAAAAAATCATGTGTGTTGATAGTAGATGAAGATGAATTTTTAGTAAAAACAAAAGACCAATATGGAAAGCTTTACCAAGAATATTTTGGTGATATCAAAAACCAAAATCGCACGGAACTTGGAGGCAGGCGTGCACAAGGCGGCAGAATTACTGGCAAGGCAAAAATTATTTTGAATCCTCATGAAGCAAACAATTTCCAAAAAGGAGATGTTCTTGTAACAACAATGACTAGCCCTGACTTTATTTCGTTAATGAAAAAAGCTTCCGCAATAGTCACAGACCAAGGTGGTATTACTTGCCATGCTGCAATTATTAGTCGCGAATTGCAAATACCTTGTGTTGTCGGAACCCAGTTTGCAACTCAAACTTTTAAAGATGGGGACATTTTAGAAGTCAATGCCAATCACGGTTTAGTGAAAATTCTAAAGTAACAGAACTTTTGCAACTTACTTTACTCTTTTTCAAATGTTACGAAAGGTGAGTAACGTCAAAAAGTGTTTTTATGCTTTTTCAAAACCTAAACTACAACTATTAATGCAATAACGTTTCCCACCTTTTTCTTTTGGGCCATCATCAAATACATGTCCTAAATGTGAATCACATCTAGCACATCTAACTTCTACTCGTTTCATTCCATGTGAATTATCGCTAAGCAGTTTTACATTTTTACTCTCACTAACATCACTAAATGCTGGCCACCCACAACCACTATCAAACTTCGAATCAGAATCAAATAGGTTTAACCCACATGCTTTGCATTTAAACTTCCCTTTAGATTTAAAATGATCATACTCTCCACTAAACGCAGCTTCAGTTCCACTCTCACGAAGAACACGATACGAATCAGCATCAAGTTCTGCCTTCCACTGCTTCTCACTCTTTACAACTTTTTCCATACCCAAAATAAAATAGCTTAGGCAATTAAAGCTTACGAAAGCACACCAATCAATTAGTCACTGCCAAGTAATAAAAAAGACAAAGATTTATAAAGTAAAGCTCTTTCTAGGATAATACACACCTCAAACCACCTTAAAGGTGAAGGCGCAACTCGTGATGGATGGGCGCCTTCCCTTTTTCCTTTTCAAAAAAATCAGAACCTAAAAAATACAAAGATGAAAGCAAATCTAAATTCACTTTTAGTAGGGGCAATCACCTTAGCAGCTACATCATTATTTCCTAATTCTGCTCATGCAACATCAGGGCAAGAAATTCAAACAACTTATGATCAAATGTTTCATGATGCTAAGATCCCTTCAGAATTATATTCAACTCTAAAGCCTTCTGCAGAATTATTTACAATGTTTTGTATTGAAGGTAGAATAAACGATACAGATCGAAGGTTACAAGTAATTAAACACAGAAAAAAAGATCTTTCTAATGCAGGGATAAAACTTGATTTAGGATCAACTTCTTATTTAGTTGCCCCTGACGATATTACTTTTAGTTGTGATGACAATGTGCCTAGTTTAGAAAATCATCTTCCTACAGAAAGAGAGTTCCTAGCTAGTATGGCCTCTGCTGATGGGTATCGTTCTCGTTCAGACCAAAGAAAAGCAAGGCAAACAAATGCTCAAAGAAACCCTTCATTTCTTTTAACTGAGCTAGACACTCTAGGTGAAGCGTATTTTGTGGCTTGTGCAAATGGTTTTGCTGACCCATACGATACTGGTAGTATGATGAGTTCAACACAAATAAAAAAATTAGTTGTAAAACAACTTCAGACATCTGGGTGTACTACTGAAGTTGAAATTTCTTGTAATAGTGGAATGTATGGTGCAAGATTTGATATTCCAACAGACTTGGAATGTGGCACTCGTGATTATAATTTAACTTTTGCAAAAACTCCAGGGAGTAAATCTGAAACTGCTTACATAGCCCCAATTGACCCTGAACTAAAAGCTACTTTGGAAGGCCCAGTAGATACAATCGCTACAGCGTGTAGTGATGGAACCCTCCCTAACCAAGATACTGGTCTTCAAGACACCGGTGTCAATGAAGCTTATCAGATTATTTTTGAAACATTAGAAAATGCGCAGTGTCCTGAAATTTTTGATACCTTAATCACTTGTAAATTAGAACCAACTGGGTATCAGCCAAAAACAAATTGGGACGCTCTTGGATCTTGCAATAATTATTCTTTAGAACTTTAAATCCATTAGTTTGCCTTACTTTTTCCTTTCTCAATAAATTAACTACTTTCAAGTAATAAAATCAACAAAAGATTTATAAAGAAAAGCTCCTATTGTACTACTATGGTTGGTATAAAACAAAGTGTGATGGCTGGTTTGACTTCTCTACTAATGGCTGGAGCTACAATGGCTCCAAGTACTGCAATGGCTCAGGATTCAGTAAATCCTAATTCAGCTTTTTGTCCAACAGGTATTGATAATTCACTATATGAAGATATTAACGAGCAAGGAGCATACGGTGATCGTTCTCTTAGTGCAACAGTCCCTTTTCTAAATGACGTTTTAGTTGCTTGGAATGATCAAAATCCTCGTTCTACAGAATATAAAATTAGGTTAAGGTCATCATCTCCAGAAATATTTGCTAATTTAATGCAAACTAGTCATGGTTTGGGTTTATCCACAACAGAAAAAGGAAAACCAATTACTATTGCGACTGTAAACACTCAAACTTATGTGATCAATACTCCTGGTAATGTTTTAGATACCTATGTAAAATCAGATGGAATTGTTTCTGGCATACTTTTTAATGTTGCAAGAAGAATTGCAAAAGCTTGCGTAGATGGCCCAACTGTTAGTGCAACTAGTTACACTCGTGTTCCAGTAGCATCACCACCAGCACCAAGAGCAAAACCTAAAACTCCAATCACAAGAGTTCCAATTACAGGTCAAACTAATCAAGCAGCAAGAGATGCATTAGTAAGGCAGCCAACTGTTAGCGCAGCCAGTGCACCACCAGCCCCGCAAACTGGTTCTAAAATACCTTCAATGTTTGAAGCTGCACCGTTAAGTCTCAATCCAGGAACTCCTCCTACTAGCCTTTATACAGATCCAGTAGCTGCAACAGCAACTGCAAGGCCAGCAGGCCCTAACCCTCCTGCTTCTACAAGACGAAATTACGATGGTTACGAATCTTTTTTTAAAAGTGGTGAATTTCCAAATATCGTAATCTTCGCATCCGAAGGTGGCCAAAGAACACTTCTTGATCGCCGCAATGACAAAACACTAACTTGTAATACAAATCCAGGATACAACGTTGCTACTGCAATAAGTGAGGGTTACGTTGCTGATGATTATGGGAGTCGTGGAGTTCTAGTAGGTTTAGATAGAGTAATCCAATCTGCAGAAGAAGGTTTCAGTGTTAGTAGAATATCAGAAGGTGGAAAAGAATCTTGGTGGACTCATAAAAATTCTATTAATTATTTTGAGTTTGAGTTAGAACATAGATCTGATCCAAACGTGTACTCAGTAAGTGACACACCTCTTGGTATTGGTGCTGATAGCGCTAGGATTTGGGTAAAACGAAATAGCACAAAATTAGAATCAGATAGTGCGATGGAAGATTTCGGTTTTCCAATCTATGCGCAAGTTCTAACAGACTTAGCAAAACTTTGTGATCCTTCAAAAACAAAACCAGTAGCGCAAACAGCTCCACCTCCATTAGCAAAAGCAAAATCTACTCCTTCAAAACTTGAAATCACTGGCCGTCTTGAATGTCCAACTGGTATTGACTATACAAGTGTTGCAGATACCTCTGAGGCTTATCGAACCATGTTTCTTGATATGGTGAAAACTCGTGATGGTGACAGGTATATTAGTCCATTCATTACAAAAGATGGTTCAAATTCAACTGTCGTTTTAAACAGTGAACTTGGCCCAAATGGACCAGTTCTATATCTTGAATTAATGTCTAAAGGTTCAAATGGTGTTAGTGGCCATATGGAAATGTATGTTCCATAATTTGGTGCATCAGATGGACACGTTTATAGGGAATCTTCTTCATCTTCTCTTAATGGTATCTCTGAAACAAACGGGATGGCTAAACCTCATTCTAGGGGAGCATTATTTGAATTAGGAAACTTAGTAGCACCTTACTGTGCAGATCAAACAACAACCACAAAACCTTCACCTTAATTTTATTCTAATTAATTTTTATTCTAATTAACTAATCTATCTTTAATACACTCATTCTGAATTAAAGTAATTTTTATATACCAAGCATAACCCAAAACTCTTATGTCTATTTTCAAAGAGATGTTAAAATCAGGTGAAACTCTATTTCGTGATACTATAGTTCTAGACTATGATTTTCAACCAAAAATTCTCAAGTTTCGTGAAAATGAGCAAGCACGTTTTGCTGTAGCTATTAGGCCGCTATTCCAAAACCATTCTGGAAAAAACCTTTTTGTTTACGGAGCTCCAGGTATTGGAAAAACAACTGCTTGCAAAAATGTAATTCGTGAACTTGAAGAAGAAACTGATGACATCTATGCAATTTATGTTAACTGTTGGAAATTTAATACGACTTTCAAAGTCTTCAATAAAATTTGTGAAGAACTCGGTTTCAGATTCATTCAAAACAAAAAAACAAGTGAGCTATTTGCATTAATTAAAGAAAAACTAAACAAAACTGCAGCAGTTTTTATTTTTGACGAGATAGACAAATTAGAAGACACAGATTTTCTTTATACAATCCTTGAAGATATTTACAGAAAAACAATCATCTTACTTACAAATTACCGCGATACTTATTCTGAAATGGATGAGAGGATCAGGTCTCGCTTATCTCCAGAGTTTTTACACTTTCGTGAGTACAAAGAATCAGAAGTTAAAGGCATCTTAGAAGAGCGAAGAAAATATGCTTTTGTACAAAACTGCTGGAACGAAGAAGCCTTTGATGAACTTGTTTTGAAATGTACACAAACAATGGATCTAAGAATTGGTTTGTACCTAATGAAAGAAGCAGGTAACATCGCTGAGGAAAAAGCTAACAAAAAGATAACTGTTGAACATGTAGCTAGAGCGATTCAAAAAGTTGATGAGTTTTATATCAAACCTAAAGAAGCGCTTCCAGCAGAACTTTTGCAAATATTAGACCTCATAAAATCCAAGCCAGCCAGTAAAATAGGGGATGTTTACAATGAGTTTTGCGACCGTGGTTCAGAAATGAGCTACAAAAGTTTTCAAAGAAGAATTGTCAAACTTGAGCAAGGCAAATATATTCAAACTCAAAAGAAAACCACAGAAAAAGGCAACACTACTATCTTGCATTATAACACTGTGAAAAAGCTCAGCGAATTCTAGTAGGCATCACTTCATAAATTATTCACTGCGGCAAATTGAACCATCATCTTTCTTTGCAGCTTTAATTATCTCGAGTCTACTTGTCAAAAAGATTGCTAAATAATTTCCCATTCCAACAAAACTAACTTCACTATCAGGGTTAAACCTTTCAGTGTCAATTCCAGGAGAACTATCAAATAGACTTGGTATAATAAGGCCATGAAAAGCACGTTTAGGATAATTTCTTTCTTTTTTCAAATTAACTTCAACTCCTGTACCAGAATATCTTACTGCGGCTAAAATGTCCATTGGATCAAGTCTAGTCCCTAGAGGATCACTCAATTCAGAAAATCCCCTGGAAATTGATTCTCTTCCATCTGCTAAACTATGAAGAGTAAGAAATCTATCTCCTATTGCATGGTGAAGATACATTCTAGAGACTTCAGGAATGCACGGCCGAAGCATTGTAGGGAAAGGCAAGTATCTCTCTTTTCCCATATTAACTTCATGGATTCCAACATAATGGTTTGTCATCTCTCTCAAAATCATCTCCTGCTTTAAGAAACCTTTACTCTAACTTCACCAAATCCACCATAATCTTTATAAATTAACTATAGTTAAGTGAGCTAGTTTAAAGAAGAAAAACTTAGCAAAATGAATCAGATAAATAAAATTGACATTCAAACAGCAGTTTCAAAATCAAGCTATATTAAGGACGCTTGCTGTGAAAGTTACAAAACACAGCGTGGCAGATGTTTTAGCTGTCCTAATGCAACCCGTAACAAGGATCCAGATAAAGAGATTTACTAAATAAAAAATACAACTACAACAATTAACTCAAATAAAGCATGGCAAAAACAACAAAAATAATTTTCCCTCCAGAGATAGAAGTTTGGTATATCTTGCCAGCGGTACGTAAACATATTTCACTAGAACTAATTAAGACAGGTCTTGCACAAAAACAAGTTGCTAAAATTATTGGGGTAACTGAAGCAAGTATCTCTCACTACAAAAAAGATAAACGTGCTAAAGAAGACATATTAGATGAAGCTTGCCTTAAACTAGTAAAAATTGCAGCAGGTGATATTGCAAAAGATCCTCTTCACTTTTACAAACGTGCAACTACTCTTCTAAATGAAATAAAAAAAACAGGACTTCTTTGTAGGCTCTACGAAGAAAAAACAGTTCTCACAGAAAAAGAAAGAGCTTGCGGCAATTGCAAAGAAGCAGAAAAAAAACTTTGTTTTGAAGAATAAAACAATCAATCAAAATATAATCAATTAATAAAAAATGGCTTCTGAATTAAAATCAAAAATAAACATTGGGATCAACCGTGATCTCTACGATCAAGCAGATGATCATAAAGCAAAACTAATTGCAAAACTTGGGATCAATGAAGAAGTAGTAAGGCTTATCTCCAAAACAAAAAACGAGCCAGAGTGGATGCTCAATTTAAGGCTTAAAGCATTCAAATTATTTCAAAAAACTCCTCTACCATCTTGGGGCCCAGACTTAAACAAACTAGATCTAAACAAAATCACTTATTTTGTAGATCCTAATGCTAAAGAATCAAACTCTTGGGATGATGTTCCAAAAGAAATCAAAGACACTTTTGATAAATTAGGAATTCCAGAAGCAGAAAAAAAATCACTTGCAGGAGTTGGAGCACAATATGATAGTGGTATGGTTTACCACAATATCAAAGAGTCGCTAAAAAAGCAAGGCGTTATTTTTGAAAACATGGATGTAGCAATAAAAAAATATCCAGAACTTGTAAAAAAATATTTTATGACTTCTTGTATTCCAATTACTGACCATAAATTTATCATGCTGCACGCAGCAGTTTGGAGTGGTGGAACTTTTATTTACGTTCCAAAAAACATAACTGTCGACCTTCCACTGCAAGCTTATTTTCGTATGAATCAGCAAAGTGGTGGGCAATTCGAACACACATTAATTATTCTTGAAGAAGCAGCTCAGCTGCATTACATTGAAGGCTGCTCATCTCCACGTTACCAAAAATCCAGCCTCCACGCTGGTTGCGTTGAAATCCATGTAAAAGATAATGCAAATATGAGATACACTAGTATTGAGAATTGGTCACGTAACGTTTACAATCTTAACACCAAACGTGCAATTGTACATAAAAATGCCAAAATGGTTTGGGTGAACGGCAACATGGGCAGTGCAAAAACAATGCTTTACCCTTGTTCAATTCTTCTTGGAGAAAACGCTTATGCTGAAAATCTTGGTGTTGCTTTTGCAGGATCAAACCAAGATCAAGACACTGGTAGTAAAGTAATACATGCAGCCTCAAATACTAAGTCATTAATCCGAGCTAAGTCCATTAGTAAAGATGGTGGGGTCAGTTCCTATCGTGGTCTTGTGAAAGTACTACCAAAAGCTAAAAATTGTAAAAGCCAAGTTGAGTGCGACGCATTACTTCTTGACAAAGATTCAGTTTCCAAAACATACCCGTATATGAGTATTAAAAACTCAACTACTCAAATTGGTCACGAAGCTAGTGTGAGTAAAATAAATGATGAGCAATTATTTTATCTTAAAAGCCGTGGCCTTAGTACAGAGCAAGCCACAAAACTAATTGTTTCAGGTTTCATTTCTGATATTGTCAAAGCACTCCCACTAGAATACGCAGTGGAACTCAATAAACTAATCGAACTAGAAGTGGAGGGTATGTAGGTGGCAACAACATCTTCTCTTCCTAATTTCAAATACGGTCCAGGTTTAGGTTCCAATACTAAAAACCTAAATCTAGATTTAGAACTGCAAACTCTTAGGGATACAAAACAAGAGGTAGCTAAAGTATCAAACACTAAAATTGAAACAAAAGAGTCTTTTGAAGATATTGTTGACTTTAGTAAAGATGCAGTTTTAGCTTCACATGAACTTGTAGCTCACAAAATAAACCTTCTTGTCCCTAAAAACCAAGACCAAAAAGAAACTTTAGAACGAAGTGATAAACTTCACACAAGTGAAGGTTTAGAGGATTCAAAAAGTTCTCAAAAAGGTTTAGACACTGGCACAGTTTCAAAAACAATAGTATTAGAAATAAATTCAAGTCAAAGTCATGTCGCTAGCACAATCACTGTTGTTGCAGAGGAAAATAGTAGTTCAACCATTTTTGTTGAAAGCAAATGCAAAAATCCTATCCTTCAATCAACAGTAATTCAAGTCATCGCAAAACCAAACTCAACACTAAATATCACTACAAAGAACTTAAACTCAGCAAAGATAAATCTCATCTACACTAAAACTCAAATTCAAAAAGGAGCATCTATTACAATCACTGACGATTTAACAATTACAAATAACAAGAACAAGGATTCATTTACTTCTCTTCGAGTAGATCAAAACAACATAAGCCAAAATGCAACTGCCAAAACTTTCACATCTTTCATTCAAAACCAAACTCAGCAATTTGATCTTAAAACAAACATTCATCATTTGGCAAACAATACCTCAGGGAAAATGTTAGCACGTGGTGTGCTTCAAGATAATAGTAAAGTGAGTTTCCAAGGGAAAATTCATGTCCCGAAAAATACCATCGATACTACCTCGCATCAAAATTTCAAAGTACTTACTCTTGGAGATAAAACGTCTTGCGATGCTGTGCCAGTTTTAGATATTCATAATGATGATGTTTCAGTGTCTCATGGAGTGGCCCTTGGCAGAATAGATGAAGAGCAACTTTTCTATTTGCAAAGTAAAGGTATCTCAAAAGAAAAAGCAATCCAAATTATTTCGCAAGGATTCTTAAATCAAGCTTTAATCAATATGCCTAAAAGTAATCAAAATCAACAAGGAGATGATTTGCAATGAACCCAGAATTAATCAAAAAAGATTTTCCAATCTTAAATCAACAAATAAACCAAAAAGATCTAGTTTACTTAGATAATGGAGCAACTAGTCAAAAACCATCGCAAGTGATCAAGGCAATCACTCATTTTTATGAAACAAGCAATGCAAATGTGCATAGGTCAATTCATACTTTAGCAACCAGAGCAACTATTGGTTACGAAAAAGCCCATGAAACTGTGGCGAATCTCATCAATGCAAAATCTCATGAGGTTATCTTTACACGTGGAACAACTGACGGCCTGAACAAAATAGCCAGGTCTTTAAAAAATTCAACAATCAATAATGCACCTGTCTTTCAAGATGGCGACGAAATAGTTCTTACAGAAATGGAGCACCACGCAAACATTGTCCCATGGCAACAAGTCAAAAAAGATCTAAAAAAGCAAAACATCAATATTACTCTCAAATGGATCCCTTTAACAGATAACTACGAATTAGACCTAAGTAACCTAAATCAAATAATTACCAAAAAAACAAAAGTTCTTTCTCTCACTCATATCAGTAATGTTCTTGGTACAATCAATCCAGTAAAACAAATTATCAAACAAGCAAAAAACATAAACCCAAATATCATAACTATTATTGATGCTGCTCAATCAGTTCCACATATGCCAGTGGACGTAAAAGACTTAGGCTGCGAAGTCTTAGTTTTCTCAAGCCACAAAATGCTTGGCCCAACAGGTATTGGCGCCTTGTATGGTAAAGAATCTCTTCTAAAAGAAATTGAGCCATTCAACTACGGTGGAGATATGATTATGGATGTCTCAAAAGAATCAGCGAACTGGAACGAACTACCTTTCAAATTTGAAGCAGGCACACCTAGTTTAGCGCAGGCAGCAGGATTTAAATCAGCAATTGATTATCTAACTACTATTGGTATGCAAAAAATTAAAGAGCATTCAGATGAACTTACCTCATACATGCTTGAAAAACTAAGCGCAATCAAGGGCCTAAAAATCATCGGTCCAAACACAGCAAAAAACAGGGCACCAGTAGTTTCATTTACAATAAATTCTATTCATAATCACGACATCAATGAAATTTTAAATAGCGAAGGTATTGCAATTCGTGTTGGAAACCACTGCGCTATGCCACTTATGCAATCATTAAGTATCTCAAATGGAACTCTTAGAGCTTCAGCATATATCTACAATACAAAAAAAGATGTTGACAAATTAACAACTACTCTCAATAAAGCAATTAAAATATTTTCAAAATAAATCAAAGAAGGAAAATCAAAATGACAAAACAAACACTAATCATCAAAGACCTACATGTTGAAGTAGAAGGCAAAGAAATTTTGCACGGAATCAATCTCGAATTTGAATCAGGAAAAGTTCATGCAATCATGGGGCCAAACGGTTCAGGAAAATCTACACTCGCTAATACTATCATGGGTCATCCTAATTATAAAGTTACTAAAGGAAAAATCTTATTAACTAAAAATAAAAAAACCAGTGACATCACTTTTTGGTCAGCAGATAAACGTGCTAATGCAGGAGTTTTTCTTAGTTTCCAATATCCAAGTGAAGTTCCTGGAGTTAATATTAATTCATTTTTAAGAACTGCAGTGAACGCGCAAAGAGAAAACAATAAACTTAAACCATACACTATTCCTGAATTTTTCAAACTTCTAAAAGAAAAAATGAAACTTCTTGGCCTTGATGCAAGTTTTCGTAAAAGGTCATTAAACGAAGGATTTTCAGGTGGAGAAAAAAAACGCAGCGAAATGCTCCAACTACTCTTGCTCAAACCAACATTTGCTATCCTTGACGAAACCGATAGTGGTCTTGACGTTGATGGTATTAAGGCAGTTGCAGATGCAATTCATACAGCAAGGAAACAAGATGCGACTGAATCAAAAAGCAAAACAAGTGGTATGGGTATAGTTCTGATAACTCATTATGAAAGATTCATTAAAGAATTAATGCCAGACAAAGTAAGCATTCTTTGCGGCGGTAAAATTATCACTCAAGGGAGCACAGAACTTGCAAAGAAGATTCATGAGAAAGGTTTTGATCAGTTCATCAAAGGTAAATAAAACAACGACAAAATGGTATTAACAAAAGCTTTGGAACGTAGTGAACAAAGGTCTACTAAGCCAAAGGGGCTTAGCAGAAAAGAAGTAATTGCAGTATGTAAAAAGGTAGAAGACCCTGAACTATTTTTGGACATTTACACTCTTGGTCTTATTTATGAAATCACTATTAATGATTCGCCAAAAATAATTGAAGGAACTAAAGAACTAGGGCCGCAAATTCACATCCTTATGACTTTCACAACACCGATGTGCCCATACGGCCCACAAATGGTTCAAGAACTTGAGACTCAGTTAGAACTTGCTGGTGCAGACATTGAAAAAACAAGCATCGAAATCACTTTTGATCCACCGTGGAAACCAAGCGAAGACTTAAGGGACATGATGGGAATATAATAAGGAAAGAAAGTTACTTTTTTCCTTGGCCTTCTAATTCTGCTTGCACAATACGCAGCTCAAGGCCTTTAGGTCCGGAATCCAAATGAAGTTTTTGAACATGGACGTATCTTCGCTCAAAATCACCACATATCTCTTCTCTACTAGGGCCATATCCATTCTCTATTAATTCTATATAATTATTGGATAACAATGCACGCCCAATTGCTTCTTCATGGGATCTCGCAATGACAACTGTTCCATGCAACCCATCAGATCCAGGTTCCAAACGAACCCCATCTTCACTAAAATGAACCAGATATGCAATTTCATTGTTGTTTTCAATACTCATATCTTCTCCTCAATAAATTCATGTCTTACACAAAGGAAAAAGAGTTTATACTTTAATTTTAGCGCCCCCTAAGTAGGGGTTTACAAAAAGATTTAAATAAACACAAGACAATAAAAAAAGATAGAAAATGGTTGCAAGCAAACTTAAGGAGTTGGGGTTAACAAAAGGAGAAATTAAGGTATATTTAGCCTTGCTTAAAATTGGTATTTCAACAAAAGGTCCAATTGCATCTAAAGCTAAAGTGTCAGAATCAAAAGTCTACGAAATATTGGATCGTCTTACAGCAAAAGGTCTTGTTTCAAATGCTATGAAAAAAAAAGGAGCAAGACAAGTTAAGCAATTTAAAGCAGCTAATCCTATTTTGCTAAAAGATTTTCTAAACAAAAAGAAACGTGCAATAGAGAAAGAAGAAAAAATAGTAGATTCCATTCTTCCAATGCTTCAAGCTCAATTAACAGCGCAAGATTGCGAGTATAGTGCTGTAATCTATGAAGGATTCAAAGGGATTAGAACAAACAACAAAGAAGTTCTTGAAATGATTGGCAAGGACGATGAGTGGATGGCAATGGGTGTTAGTTCAAGCAAGGCAAAACAATACAATGCATTTTGGGTACAGTGGTTAAAACAGCGTGCAAAAAGAGGTGGGCCAGCTCGTATTTTGTTTGTTGACAAAGCAACGAAGTATTACCAAGACTTAAGCAAGATTAAAAACACACAAGTTGGATACTTAAAATCAGTTGCACCTTCAGCTGTGGTAATGACAAAGAATCGAGTGATGATTCTAACTTATGGGGATACTCCTGCTTGTTTAGCTATTACTAATAAACAAGTCTATGAGTCTTTCAAAGGATTTTTTGAAAGTTTATGGAGCTTAGCAAAAAAAAATTAATAGACACCTACTTCTTTTGCCAGTAAAGAGTGCGTATTTTAATAAAGAAAAATCAATTCACTAAAAAAATTCAAAACAGAGTTTTTAATTACATCTTAGGTAACAATTCAAATTCTTCCAGAACTATTATAAAACACCCCTTGTACTAACATAGCAATGACACAAGTAATTCCAAATAATCAAGAAACACAGAGCCAAAAAGCGATCACTAAACAAACTCTTATTGGAGATATCGTAGACCAGTATCCTCATTTAGTACCAACTCTATTGTCTTTTGGTGTCCACTGCGTTGGCTGCCACGTAAGTCCATTTGAGCCATTAGGTGAAGGACTAGCAGGTCACGGCATGGATGAAGCTAAGATCCAAGATTGTCTAGAAAAACTAAACAAAGCGCATCAAGAACACTTAGGGTCTCAGGGTGCAAAAAAAACACAAAATCAAGATATTCAAAATTCAATTTCCAAAGAAGAAAGTACAAAAGAACTCACTCTAACACTTACTCAAAAGGCTGTTGATAAGATTAAAGAATTAACAAAAGAGCATAAAAAAAACGCACTAATGATTGCAGTTAAGCCTGGCGGATGTTCTGGCTATGAATATGTTCTTGAACTAGTAGAAGATAAAGACAAACAAGAAAACCAGCACATAATCTCTCAAGATGATGTTAAAGTTTTCATAGACAAAGAATCTCTAAAAATTATGAATGGCTCTCAAATAGATTATCAAAACACACTTCAAGATGCTGGTTTCAAAATCAATAATCCTAGTGCCAAGAACACTTGCGGCTGTGGTAACTCTTTTTCATAAGTTATTCTTTTTTTCCCACTAAATTTTTCTCAAAATAGTAATCTTTTTATATTTCTAGTATAGTCTTATATCTTTGATGGATCACCCAGATGCAACAAGCGCTACATCAACTTCTCATGCACCAAATTCATCCATCTCAACAACTGTAACTACTACCTTGCAAAGTAAAATTCACGGCCCTTTGTACTTTGAAAGGTCAATGGCTGCTGCAATTGCAACTAATCGATACACTTTTATTTTTATTGAAACAACAATCGCTGGTCTAGGTCCAGTACTAGCAGATCGCTTGGTTGGAAATTATAGATTTGCACCTTTTGGAGATGGAGTAACTGGTCCGAGAATAGCAAGAGGTCAAGTCTCTGGCCTTCATCACTTAGTTCAATTTTATGATAAAACAACAACTGCAAGAGAAAAAATCCCTACTGCACGGATCTATTTAAGAAAGCCACATGGCCAGGCAGGAAAATTAATCTTAGGGGCACATAGGTGTTCTCCGAAAGGTAATGGTAACTTGAAAGGTGCAAATCTACTTGACTTAGTTTATGTCCCAGGGGGAGAATTATTTGAAGCAGTTCTATCATTAACTACTGTCCCTTCAGATCTGCAAGCAATTTACTGCGCTAGCGCAAAATCTAGAACTTTGGCTAATTGGGTTCCAAGATATAAAGGGCCAATGCCTACGTAATTAATGATATAATCTTAATTACCATAACTCTTATATTCTCATGCCATACCAGTGTCTTTATGATTAAAGATCCTAGTGCCAGCACTACAAAAGAAGCTAATAAACAGATACTACCTTTAGCTATGCCTTTTCCAAAGCAAGCAGGATATTTTGATTTTTCTATGACTGGAAAAATACTCCTGCAAGGGGAAAAAAGAATAGAATTACTCCAAGGCCTCACTACGAACAATCTCAACAATCTTCTTCCTGGCCAATCAATTCAAGCTTTCATCCTAGATAAATTTGGCAAAATTCAATCTCCACTTACAATTTTACAATTCAAAAAAGATACTTTACTACTACTTCCATTTTTGCAAACAGACAAAATCTCTGGCCAGTTAACAACTGCAGCAAAACTTCTAGATTGCGAGATTCAAAATATGACTTTTGAATTTGCACTACTAAGCGTTATGGGGAAAAATGCAAATGAGCTACTCGAAAAAACCTTTGGTGAAATTGAGCCACATTCCTTTACCCTTCATTCACTGCATTCCATAGTCTTTCAACATAAAGGTGGGGTGGATAAAGCAAAAGAGCAATCAACTATTCCTTCGTTCAATGACACAAAAAAAACACCTCTACCTGGGTTCACTAAAATTAAAGGTGAAGTTGATTTTGCAATAATCAAAAGTCAAAGAACCACTATTCAAAATTATGACTTATTAATTCCTAAAGATGGTCTTGAAAAAGTTATGACTAAATTAAAACAAACAAGTATCACAAAACAAAATCCAGAACTTTTTGAATTGCAAAGAATCAAAGATGGTTTTTTGCAGTGGAGTACAGATTACAATGAATCAAATAATCCAATTGAATTAAGCGAATATGCAAACAAATTTCTCAGTGAAACAAAAGGCTGTTATCTTGGCCAGGAAATAATTGCTAGGTTAAAACATCGAGCAGATTCTAAAACTGCTAAAAAAATAGTTCAATTAACAGCTAAAAATCAACTTTCTAAATCTAGCACAATTAAAGTAGATGACTTGATTTTTTACAATTATCAGGGAGAAACAAAACAAATTGGGAAAATTACAAGTGCGGCTCATGGTAACGGTACTCAAATTACTTTTGCAATAGCTTATCTTAAAAAGCCATATTATGATGAATTAGTTAGTAAAGAGGTCCTTGTGGGCGATGCTCGCATCAGAGCCACTGTTCAAATTTCAAGTTAGTGTCTTATTTTCTAAAAAATCACCCTTCTTATTTAAAATCACAATTCTTAAATACAAAATCTGTTAGATTAAAGTTATGATGGACATAAAATTCTTAACTGACGATTTAAAAGAGCAAGGCAGCGATGCAATAGTTATCCCTTGTTTTGAAGATGAAGAGCAAAATAATTTTCTTGATTTGTGTGGCGATGACTTTGCCTCTGAATACCAAAGGCTTCTAAAAAATAAAGTCTTCACTGCAAAAGCTCTTACAACTAGCACAATTAATACTCTTGGCAAGATAAATGCTGATAATATTATTTTAATTGGTCTTGGGGAAAAAAAAGATTTGACTGCAGAAACTATAAGGCGCGCAGCATCTAAAGCGCACAAAAAAGTAAAAGCTCTCAAGGCAAATAGTTATGTTTCGCTTCTAAATCAAGTTTCAATTACTAATCTGTCTTCTAGCAGCGCAACTGTTAATGAAATAATTGCTGAAGTAGTTTTACTTGCAAATTATGAATTCAACCTTTATCGCAAAAAATCAATTGAAGAAGGAGATAATTATCATGGCCCAAGTACAATGCATTTATGGTCTGCAAAACAAGCTAATAAAAGCCAATTAGACAAAATCGCAAAAGCTCAAATCACTGCAGAAGCAACTTGCTTTGTAAGAGACTTGGTTAATACTTCTCCACATGAAATGTATCCTGAAATTTTGGCAAAACATGCACTTTCTTTAAAGGCACCAAATACTAAAGTAACTGTTTTTGACGAGAAGCAGCTTCTAAAAATGGGTTGTAATGGAATACTTGCTGTTGGTAAGGGTTCACAAAGGCCTCCTCGTTTAATTGTAATTGATTACAATCCAAAAACCAAAACTAACTCAAAATCAGTTGCAATTGTTGGTAAAGGGATTACTTTTGATTCAGGCGGACTAAACATCAAGCCTGGTAAATACATGGAGACTATGAAAAGCGACATGTCAGGGGCTGCAAACGCTATTGCAATAATTAAAGCAGTTCAAAAACTAAAAATCCCAAAAAGAGTATTTGCAATTTGTGCTTGCGCAGAAAACATGCCAAGTGGAAAATCCTATCGTCCTGACGATGTGATTACTATGTATTCTGGGAAAACTGCAGAAATTGGTAACACTGATGCTGAAGGAAGAATTGTTCTTGGGGACGCACTCGCTTACACTGAGAAAAATATCAAACCAGACCAGATGATCGACTTTGCAACTTTAACTGGAGCTTGCGTTGTAGCACTTGGTAATTTCACCAGTGGCTTAATGACAACTCAAGATGATATGGCTAGTGATCTCACAAATGCTGGATTAGCAACAGGTGACAAAGTTTGGAGACTTCCACTTTGGGAAGATTACAAAAGTCTAATGAAATCAAGTATTGCTGATGTGAGAAATATCTCTAGTGGACGTGCAGCAGGTAGTATTACTGCGGCAATATTTTTGCAACACTTTGTAGAAAAAACTCCTTGGGCTCATATTGATATCGCAGGAACCGCATTTTTGGACAAAGCGCACCACTATAATCCAAAAGGTGCAACAGGTTCTGGTGTTAGATTGATTTTAGAATACTTAAGGCAGTAAGGTCAGACAATGTTCTTTTTATTTTTTAATTAATTTTTATTTGATAAATCAACATTAACTTCTATTCATTCTCCATCTTTTCCTTTAACCTTAACATTATGACCGATCACTTCCATCTTTCCTTCGTATTCTTCGAGTGTTCCAAGTATCTCAACATAGTCTCCTTCATTTAGCCACACGTCATAATTTGTAAACAATACGACGGTTGTCTCTTCTATCTTCTCATTCTCAACTTCCATGAATGCAACCTTTTCAAGTTGCGTCACTCGGCCAACTTTGCCACGTATTACTACAGCGGTGTCTTCACGTAGTCCGTCCAAAGACGAGATTGGGTCAAGTTCCAAGTTTCCAGAATAAAAAAACAACAAAACAAGTCCAACAAATGCGCTAATAATCACAATACGAGTTAATTGTTTCTCAGAAATATTTTTTTTAAAAAGATCATTTTCACTATTTGGGTCATCCATCACTTCAGATATTTTTTTCACATATTTAAAACTGGACTTAGTATCTTGCCTGCGAATTAACTATTAATTAGGAGTTACAATGAATAGATTTATATCTAGTCTCTTAAATGCTCAGCTCTATGTCTAATCAGCCTATGCCTCTCCCTAAACCTCTTGGACCTGCTTTCTCTACTCGTGACTATTCAGTCCAAACAACTATTCTTCCAGGAACTGATTTAGCCTTAGTTGCCACAGCTCCATCTGAGCACAGTCCTTTGGTTGGTCTTTCTCTTTATGTTCAAAAAGAAGAAATCAAAAGGGAGGCTTCTCAATGTGGCCTTTTGAGGATGTTTGGCTCAGCGTTAGATTCAATGGGTCTAGTAGGGCCTGTTTCTCGTGAACCAATTAGTATCGACTGGGAAAAAGAAGCAAGAGGTGCAATTGGTAATCTTACTTATCGTGGTCCAGGTAGTGGTTCTTCTGTCCATCATTTTGAAACAGAAATAAACTCTAGGTTTCTTCACGTGCCATATATCTTCGACGATCATTTTTACGTAGATTCTTTAGGTCGTTCACCTGAGCATCGTCCTCCTCTGGCTAGTAAGGCGCAGTGCCAAATAGATATGTCTCAAATTTCACCTATTTTTCCAAATTTATTCTATGTGTCTGCACAATCAAATTTCCCTGGTACTGATGATCCTCTTATTGAGGCGCATTTTCCTTTTGTAGTTATTCCTAATCATCATCCTTCTGGGCCTGGCGAAGTCTATTCTGTGGGTTCTGCTCTTGATTTTTTGAATGGTTTATTCATTCAAGGAGTAGATCTTTCTCGAAGGTCCTTTACTGTAGAACGAAAATATAAATTTTAATTTTTTCGTTCTCATCCTAAAAGTTTATAAACCACATTCATTCCAACATGATCGCTGAGTCACCACTAATTGTGGCAGATTGTGCTTGAAATCTATGTTTCTGTAGGTTCTTGACGCATCTTAAGGCTCGGGGAGATAAAAAATATGGCAAGTGAATTAGATTTTAAAGTTGTTATCGGACAAAAAGACGGTAAAACTCATCAACAAAAATTAGAATCAACTAATGCTGAAGCTTTAATGCGAAAACGTATTGGTGAAACTGTAAGTGGCGACGCTTTAGGCTTCCCTGGTTACGAATTTCAAATTACTGGTGGTTCAGATAATGCAGGTTTTCCTTTAAGAAAAGGAATTTTGGCTGCTCGTAAAAGAATCTTAGCGCAAAAAGGTGTTGGTATTTCTGGAAAAACTAGAAATAAAAACAAACAAAAAGGACTTTACCGAAGACGAACTGTTAGTGGAGAGATGATCTCAACTGGAACTAGTCAAATCAACATGAAAGTAACCAAGGTTGGTCCAAATCCTCTTGGTGGCGCTCCAGCAGCTGAAGAAAAACCAGAAGCTGCTCCTAAAGCAGAATAATTTAAGATAAACAATTAGAAATATTTTTATTATCTTTTTATTTATATCATCAAAAAGAAGACGTTTGGCTAAAAATATTTATCCAAGGTATAACAATGAATATGAACGAATTAAATGCAAAAATCACAAGTGGATTTCAAAACATTGTGACTTTAGTGACCTCTAGACTAAAAAATTTTAAAGTGATCTCTTTAGCAGAAAAAATTGCTTATCCTTTGGCTTTTCTGGGTTGCACTTTTGCTTTTCTGGGACTAATCTTTATAATTTTAGGAATATAAATTAAACTAAATATTATGGCAATCCCAAGATCAAGATCCAAATTTACTCCTTCTAATAGTGAGTCCTTTGGACAATCAGCTTCAAGAACTTTAAACTCAAAGAAATTTCTAAAAACTAAGAGCAAAAAACTAAAACCTATGCTTCAAATTGGAAAGCTCGGCCTAACACCTAATACTCTTAAACACATAAAAACATTAGTTCAAAAACACAAACTAATCAAAATAAAACTTTTAAGGTCATTTAAGGATGAGCAAAAAGAATCTAGTCCTGATAAGACTGCAAAAGAATTAGCCCAAGAATTAGCTGACAAAGTTAATGCAAGGTTAATTGATAACGTTGGACTTACAATTGCACTTGCTAAAAAGAACCTTTAATCCCTTAACTATTTCTTTTATGAATATTTTTTCTTATCTTAATTTTCTTCACTAAAGGCAAAAATATAAAAGCGCCATCTTCCTTTACTCACATTAACTTAGGTAATTAGCTAAGTATTGGTGATCATGGTACATGCAAACGACGTTCTAGAAATAATCAAATCTCGAAGAACTATTGAGGAATTCTTACCAAAATATGTTGATTGGGATAAGATTAGTAAAATTCTTGACGCTGCAAGGCACGCTCCTAGTACTGGAAATATTCAAAACTGGAAATTTATTGTAATTGATGATTCTTCTCAAAAACAAGCACTGGCTGCAGCAGCTTACGATCAGTACAAAATCACTATGGCTTCTCACTTAATTGTTGTTGTCGCGCAAATAGAAAAAGCTCAACGATATTATGGTTTGAGAGGAGTTAGGCTTTATAGTATTCAAAATTGCGCAGCAGCTATTGAGAATATGTTAATCATGGCGCAAGCATTAGGGCTTGGGACAAAATGGATTGGCGCTTTTGACGAAGATAAAGTTCGTGCTGTTTGTGGGATCCCAGCAGCAGTTAGGCCTCAAGCAATTATTGCAGTGGGTTATGCAAAAGTTCAGCCACCAAAACCTCCTAAGTATCCTTTAGAGCCTCAAGCTTATCTTGGCAAGTGGCGTAACAGAATCAGGGATGCGAATAGATATATGGGAACGTACTCTGCGATTTTAAAGAAAAACCTAACTGCAATTAAAGATACTGCAGCAGCTGCAAGTAAAATGGCAGAAGAAAAGTTTGCTCCAAATTTAAAAAAGCAATCCATGCAAAAAAAAGATACTATTCAAAAAGCAGGAACAAAAGGAATTCTCTCAATAACAGATAAGATTCGAGCAAAACTCAAAAAACAATTGGGTCAAGAAGAAGAATCAAAACCTAGGCCTAAAAAAGATAATATTGAAGATGAAGAATTCTAATAACTTACTTCTGGATTAATTATTTTTACTCTTAATCAAAAAACTTCTCACTTATTCTTCACTTTTTGGTGTAAACAAATCTTTAAATAGAATTTACTCCTTGTCAGAATCAGTTAGTCTTATACTTTTGAACTCTGTTCAAAGTTGATAAAAAGAAAAGTTTAATTTGAGATTGGTAGTCTCGATGATTGTGTAGTTGTTTTCGGTAGGTTTCGTAGTCGTTAGTTTCTAATTAGTGTTAGCATCGCGTGTGTTTCTCGTCGGTAGTAAGCGTTTGCTATAGATTAAGTAATGCTAAACTAGTATATATTGATTTATATGCTGGAGTATATAGGTAGAGCTATCCCTACAAAGAAAGTGTCATTACAAAAGCACTTTAATCAAAGCATCAAAGTAAAGATGTCAAGAAAATAGTGGGTTTGGATCAACTAAAGCATTAAAAGTTGTTTTTGAAAAAAAAACAGCATGACCTAGCAGATCATCGCTGGTAAGTCGAGTAATCGGCGGCCCTAAAGTATGTGGGACTCAAATTCTGAGCTCATGTGTATTGGGGGGGTGAAAGTAACAAAACAAAACTGAGGTGGAAAAACACATGGATTTTATAGTAGAAAGCGCATTACAAAGTATGCCAGAAGAAAACTTTGAAGATATGACACAAGCAAACATTAAGGTAATTGGTGTTGGTGGAGCAGGTAACAACATGGTTGGCTGGCTTTACAAAAAAGGCATCAAAGGTGCTGAGATTATTGCAACAAACACAGATCACCAGCACTTAGGAATTACTGGTGCTGACAGAAAATTTCTAATTGGAAAAGACTGTACTCGTGGTCTTGGTTGTGGAGGATACCCAAGTAAGGGTGCTGAAGCAGCTCAGGAGAGTATGGCTATGCTAAAAGAATCACTTAAGGCTTCAGACATGGTTTTTGTCTGCGCAGGTATGGGTGGTGGAACAGGTACTGGAGCAGCTCCAGTAGTTGCGCAAGTAGCTAAAGATACAGGTTCAATTGTAATTGGAACAGTTACTATGCCTTTTAGTATTGAAAAAGCACGATGTGATAAAGCAGAGTTTGGTTTACAACAACTTCGTCAAGTATGTGACACTGTTATTGTAATTGACAACAACCGTTTAGTTCAAATTGCGGGTAACTTACCAATTCAGCAAGCTTTTGCTGTAGCTAACGAGTTAATTGCAACTATGATTAAAGGAATTGTAGAAACAATTGCAGTACCAAGTTTAGTAAACCTGGATTATGCAGATGTTCGTGCAATTATGACTAATGGTGGAGTAGCAGCTATTGGTGTTGGGTCTTCTGATACTAACAACCGTGTTGAAGAAGCTGTTAAAGGCGCACTTGCAAATCCTCTTCTAGATATCAACTACGAAGGAGCAACCGGTGCACTAATTCACGTAACTGGTGGACCAGATTTAACACTTGAAGAAATTTCCAAAATTGGAGAAATGGTAACAGAATCCCTTGACGATGACGCGAATGTTATTTGGGGAGCAAGAGTTCTTGATGCAATGAAAGGTAAAGTAACAATTATGACCATCATTACTGGAGTTAACTCACCATGGATCTTAGGAAAGATGGATGTTAAAAGGCAAAAAGCACGTGCTCAAGCTTTTACCAAAGAACTCGGAATTGAATTAGTTTAATACTAGTTTCTTTTTTCTTTTTATTTTCTTTTTTTTAATTAGTACTAGTGCTAACTTTGCAAATCACATTTAGTAAATCAAATTTCATATTTAACACCTGATTTAGCGAAAGCTAAGTCAACACCACCCCCAAAACGCTAAGCGTGCGGGAGCATCTGCCACCCAGCAGTTGTTCTAATTAACACACCTTGCTCTCGCACCGCTTTGCCTTTTTTTCTTAAGAATTACTCTATAAGTTTAATAACGAAGTTTATCTCAAACAAGCAAGTGCTAGTCCTTCGTAATTTTCTTGTAAATCACCAGCAGCTCCCATTAATCTCACTGTATTTTGATATACTTGTGTCTCTTTTTGTCCAAGTCGTCCAAGCAAACCAATCTGTCCATCCATGACATCTTGGAATTCTTCAAAAAAATCACCAATCCTTACAAGTGTATCATATCTATCTTCAGGGGATAATGGTTCAACACAAGCAAGGAGTCTACTTGCACCTTGCTCTAATTGTTCAAAAGCTCCACTTGGGTTCTTTGTAGCATAACTCGCAGCTCCATCTAAAAGCCCATAAGCTTCAAACATTTCAGCTCCTTCTCTTTCAACATCTGCAGCGGTAAGAGTATAGTCTACTTGAAGATCTTCTACTCCTCTATCGCCTATTTGGTCTTCTGCCATCTTTCTAAATTAACTTACTGATTATCTCCAATTTCTATCAAGCAAATCTTGTCTATGTTCTCTTTCATTATCCCATCTTCCTTTTTTAGTGCGCTTGTTATGTCTATATCTATCAGCTTGATTTAAGATTCCTTTGTGATGTTTTACTTTTTGACCAAAAATAGGTCCAACTGCCTCTAAACTAGTGGGGTCATATTTAGTAATGTTCCCTTGTCTTTTATTGTCTTTGTAATGGTTGCCTGGACTGCTGTATTCTTCCATAAGGGTCAGAAAGATGTATCTCTTTATAAAATCTACTGAGAATTAGTCACTTCCAAGTGACAATAACTTAATCAAACTAAAATCTTTCTAAAACCTTACATTTATATACGAAATTGCTACCTTCCAAAGCATGGCAAATCCTGACTCCAAATCAAATCAATCTAAACAAAATAAATCTCAATCCAATAAATCTGACCGTAAATCAAACTTAGGTCTTACAGTAACTAAAGAAGAAAACTTTTCTGAGTGGTATACTCAACTTATTCAAAAAGCAGAATTAATTGAATACTCTCCAGTATCTGGATGTTACATCTTAAGGCCACGTTCATATTTTATTTGGGAACAAGTCAGAAACTATCTTGGTGGATTAATTACTGATGACGGTGTACAGAACTCTTACTTTCCACTTTTCATTCCAGAATCTCTTTTAACAAAAGAAGAAGATCATGTTGAAGGGTTTGCAGCAGAAGTTGCTTGGGTAGAAACTGGCGGACACAGCAAATTAAAAGAACGTTTAGCTGTAAGGCCTACTTCTGAAACAGTAATGTATGATTCATACAGCAAATGGATCAGATCATACAAGGACCTTCCTTTAAGGTTAAATCAATGGGCAAACGTAGTACGTTGGGAATTTAAACATTGTACTCCATTTCTACGCAGTCGAGAATTTTTATGGCAAGAAGGCCACACTGCTTTTGCTACTAAAAAAGAAGCTGATGAAGAAGCACTTAAGGCCCTAAATTGGTATGCTCAAACTTTCAAAGAACTTTTTGCAGTTCCAACATTAAAAGGTCAAAAATCAGACTCTGAAAAATTTGCTGGAGCAGATTATACTTTGTCTGTTGAAACATTCCTGCCAGATGGAAAAGCGATCCAAGGAGCAACATCTCATCACCTTGGTCAAAATTTTGCAAAAGCTTTTGATATCAAATTCAAAGATCATCATGAAAAAGACCAACTTGTTTTTCAAAACAGTTGGGGTTTTACAACTAGAACAATTGGTGTTTGTATTTTAATGCACTCTGACGACAAAGGTTTAGTTCTTCCACCAAAGGTTGCGCAAACCCAAGTTGTAATAGTTCCACTTTTGTTCAAAAAAGGACGTGAAGAAGTATTAGCAGCAACTAGTAAACTTTATGATGAACTAAAAGCAGCTGGCTTAAGAGTTCACCTTGACAACCGTGAAGATCAGTCAGCTGGCTTCAAATATAATGAGTGGGAACTTAAAGGAGTTCCAATTAGAATTGAACTAGGACCACGCGACTTGGAAAACAAACAAGTAATGATGGCGCGCCGTGATACTGGTGATAAACTTTCAGTTCCACTTGATAATAATTTAACAAAGGTAATAGAAACAACACTCACTAAAATTCACGACAACTTGTACGAGAAAGCAAGTGATTACCTTAGCAAATCAATCATTCAATGTGAAACAAAAGACGATGTTCTAAATGCAATCAAAAACAAAAAGATAGCTTTAGTTCCATGGTGTGGTTCTAAAGAATCTGAAGAAGCTTTCAAAGAAGAAACAAGTATCAAATCATTAAACACACCTTTAGATACAAAAGGTCTTCCAGAGTTAACTAGTAAACATAACTGCTTCTTAACTGGAGAATCACACACAAATAAAACTCCTTTAAGATGGTTCCACTTCGGTAAAAGTTATTAGAATAAAGTAAAAAAAAAGAATCTATTTTGCTCTCTTATCAAGGCAAAGTTTAAAGAGTGAAATCTTTGCTGCAGCAAAAAGGTCCATGGCATCACTGTCAGAGTTGCCTCTAAAACTATCAAGGGTTAAATCAGTAAGAGTTTCATTAGTATATCTGGCCTGAACGATATAATGATCATTAGCCCTTCCACTAAATGTCGTAACAGTAACTCTCTTATCATCATTAACATTAAAATTACGGATTCTATAAGAATCACCATCGCATTCTTGTATACCAACTGGTAGTTCTAGAAGAACTTCAGCTAAAGCATTTTTTGCCACGTAACCTTCCACTTCATGTGGTTTTGCAAACGCAGTTCCACTCATACTAGCAGCGCCTAAAGCCACTGCACCAACTAAACTTGTCATATAATCTACCATTTTTAATCTCCTTTATTTTTATTTTAAATTTGAATCCATTTTATGGTTACTGTCCGCTTATTCGTTTATTTGGGTCTCCAATAAATGGGTCTCCAAAACCAGTGTGCACAGCACTTGGCCTTGCCATTTCTACTTTCTTTCCAGCAATCTCATGACTACCAGATTCAAGCATAAGTAAAATCTCGCTATCACTAACTTGTGAGCTAAGTCCGAGTAGTTTTGCGTATCCTTCTTTCATTTTTTAAACCAATTTTTTGAAATTAAATGTGGGAGAGGCCCATCCATCACAAATTTGCCTTTCTTCACAGTGGTCTAAAAGGGACATTTCTTTATAAAGATTCTGCCTAATTCACTACTTACTAGTAATTAATCAAATTAAATTAAACTAATTCACTCTTCAGCTAATACAAACTCTTATTAATCAAAATAGCTACCTTTAATCTATGGGGGCAGGAGCAATTTTACCAGATATTTCTCAGATTTTAGAATCAGTAGAATCTACTCTAAAAGATAAAAAGTCCTGGGCAAAACCCCAAAAAAAAGCAAATTCCAAAAATATTTTGGTGACTTTTGAAGACATTAAATCATTTTTAGGTATTGATTCTTCTAAGAAAAAACTAAACAAAAAATCTTCTAAAAGTAAAAGACTACAAAATGAATCTGAACATGATTCTCTTAAAACTATAATTCGCCGAGTTAATTCTAAAAAAAAATCTAAAGTAAAAGAGTTAGAAGAAGTTATAGATAAAGAAGCAAAAGAAATTGGTGAAGAAACAAAAGAAGATAAAAAATCTAACCGTTTAGTTTCTGAAGTTTTAGACTACTCAGCGTTAGAACGACATTTTTTAATTGAAAAACCACTTTACTTTGGCAAAGAATCAAGTTACTTAGCACATTTTGAGTCAGAGTTCGGAAGCCCTTATGAATCTGAAGAAGTTGATGCTTATGTTATGGGTGATACTCACACTATGGATGAAGCTGAAGCTCAAGATAAAATTCAGCAGATCATGGCAGATGCTACTACAGGAGGATATTCTGAAGTGAGCCATAAAGATAAAGAACGTCTAAGCAACTGGGTAACCTTTAATCCAGCATTGTTCAAGTTATATCAATCAACTTCTATCATGCCAACAGGTAACGTTGATATCCGCTACATCTAATTATTCTTAACTCGCCTAAATACTAATCTCTTATTTCTACTACTTTCGTCGTAGCGATTGTTAATATGTTTCTTATGATTCTTAGTTATTACAAATTAGGAGCGTGATACAATGCAATATTCATTACAAGGATCAAGAATTCCTCATGCAAGAGTTATACCTGGTACAGAATTATATTCTCTGCAAGGTAGACAATCTATGGTTAGGGAAGGACAGACTAGGATAGTAAATTTAGCAAATCCAGGAGTTTTAGCTACTTTGAGATTTAGAAATAGTCTTGCCAAAATGGGTAGGGTCTACCGCTAACTTCTTAAATAGTTAATTCAGTAATCTTGTATGAGTCAAGACCAAAAATCTCAAGAACTAAAATACGATGCTATCATTATTCTTAGTGGAGGAATTAGGGGCGAAAATTCAGTTCCACTTTGGGTGCAAACTAGAATCGACAAAGCAGTAGAACTCCAAAATCAAACAAAGTACATAATCACAACTTCAGCAGCAACACCTCACAAAGCACTTCCTCTAAATGAATCAGGTCAACCTCTTTATGATGCAACTGTTATGGCTAATATCTTAATAGAGCAAGGTGTTCCAAAAGAAAAAATTCTTCTTGAACAATTCTCTAAAGATACAATTGCTAATGCTGTTTTTACACGTCTTCTAATAACTGACCATTTAAAATTAAAAAAACTCCTAGTCATTACAAGTGACTTTCATATGCCTAGATCAAAAATAATCTGTGACAAAGTATTCAACCTAAACCCAAATACCATGAACTATCAATTAGAATTCTTAACCACAGAAAACACAGGCATGCCTGAAGATATGTTAGCAATTAGAACAAAAAAAGAACAGCAAAGAATTGAAATGTTTCAAACAGATCACAAAGATAGAGCTACTTTACAAGAATTTCAAAAATGGCTTTTTACTGAGCATGAATCTTATAAAGCAAAAGGAGACACTTCTAAATATGTATTAACAGCACAAGACAGCGATAGTTATTGACTTCTGCAATTTTTATGTCCAAACCTTAATAAATAAATCTCTGGAAATAATTGTCTCGATGACATTAGATGAAGATTTATCTGGTACATATTCTAGGGAATATTACGGAGGGTCAAGGGGTGTACGCTCTTTGCCAAGGAAACCAAGCCCAATAGAGCTAATTGGAACTGGCAGTGCCTTACATAATAGTCAAACTGGTAAGTATAGTCTCAGAAGAGCTGGGGTTCAATTAGTTGCAAAAGCCATTGGTTATGTGGCTGATCCTTTTACTGAATTCTCTTGGTCAGCAAGAAGTTCTTCTCCTAAAAGAAATTGGTTTGCTGAGAAGTATTGGCAAAGTAAATAATTTCTATTTCCACATTTCTAAAAGTTCTTCTTCGTGAAAGTGTAAATCCCCAGGAACAACTAAGCTGTGAAGTGGTCCACCAAAATCAAAATCAAGTAACTCAGAAATACTTCCATACTTAACAATCATATCAGAACATCCTAAACGAGCTACTGCAACAACTTTCGTAGACAAATCAATCAACTCTTCGCCAAGACGCTTCTCAATATCAAGTAGTACCTCTAAGGCCTCTTTAACCGTCATAAACTTAGTATTACTTTCACTGTCTGTATTCTCTGCGCTAGCAGCTTTATTTCCAGTCTCCAAGTCAACATTATCTACCATAATATCAAGTAAACATAATGTGTGAGCTCCAATACTTTTATTCGCTTTAATCACATGATATGGTGTTTCAAGTCCAGGTACTCTTTCTAAAAATGGAATAGATGTAGTTTTACCAAACTTATACAATTGCAAACCCGTTACGCCAATTGCAGTGAATACAGATGCATTATTTACAATAGAAACCTTAACTCCAGCTTCTTTTGCTTCTCGATACATTTCCATGTGTGTTGTAGCACTAACGGGGTCACCAATCACTAAAAACGCAACATCTGAAGTCTTAGCCAAAGAAACCATCTTAGAAATTCCTTGCTCACTAGCTCCTCTGTCACAAACAACAACTTTGCAACCATAAAGCGATTCTAAGTCAGCTACTGAACACTGAAGTAAACTAGTATAATTCTCTAAGTACACTACAGGACAGCTTCGAACAGTCTCCAAACCAGCAACTGTGATATCTTTAGCGCAAGATAGTCCAAGTCCAATAATGTGTAGTGCCATAACAAAGTTCCAAAACAAGCCTCATTTTTAATCTCTTCCCTAAAACTACCCACTCAATTTTAAATACGCTTCATTTTGGACTAACATGCAAACTCTTGATGAAATAATCCACCAGCGTAGACTTAGAGATACTCTTTCAATGTTCACTCTTGATGTGATGCATAGTGAAGATGGCCCAACAATCATTGAAGTAGGTGAACCTGGCTGCGCGACAACTCCAGATATGGATCGCGCCTTAGCTGTAGCCCTTCATCGGGATGCATTTAATCCTAGGGGAAAGCCAGTTATTATTATTCAAAATGAAGTTTGTATTCGTCAACCTGATAGAGGGTTAGTTAGGACTTTAGTTGATGATGGTGTTTTTTCTCGAGAAAAAAAGGGGCAAATTCACTCAGTTTCTTTTGATACTTATAATAGAATAATTGTAGATAGGGCTAATACTCAATCAAATAGAGGTGATGTTACCTCACGTGATCCAAATAAAACCATTGCAGTAAATTCTCCTTTTTTTAATCAACTTTCACGAGGGAAGTTTCTTGCACTTTACTGTTTAACAAACGTGTTCTCTCCAGAAACAGGGTACTTTGGCAAAAAATTTCCATTAGGAGATTCTTTCCATAGGTTCGTTGGAAAAGACGTTGTATTAAAATCATCTGTTGGCGCAAGGTCAGTTGGAATTCGTTATGTAGATGGTTGTAGTCTAGATAAAGTCAGAACAGAATTAGGTGAGTTTAAGGTAACTCCTGCGGAATGGCCAGGATTAATTGAAGGGTCTGAATTTCATGATAGATTAAATGGGAATTACTTCCCTGATATTATTCAACAAAGAGTTAAATCAGTTAAAATTAGAAGTGAATACAATACTAGAAGATTACATGAAACAGTAGATCGAGTTGCAGTTTTGGTATCTTCAAATAATGGTGGAATCTCAGTAGAGTATTTGGGTGGATTCCATCGTTTTAGAATAACTTCTCCTGGACAAAAACCAGTGAACAGACCTCTTTCTATTAACTTAGGCACAGCTTTCCCTGAGAATCTCACTCCAAAACAACACAACGAAATGCAAGACTTTGTTCAAGGAGCAATCCCTGCCATGTATCGTAACGCCCTCTCATTTCCCCCTATGTTTTATCAAGATGGCCCAGATGTGGTTGGTGGACAGCCAGTTGACTTCTCTAGATACTTAGCAGCTTAAAATAAATTTAACTCAGAATTATTTTACTCTTACAAATAAACTTCACTTCTTCTTTACAGTTTTAGATTTAGCTACTTTCTTTTTAACTGTCTTCTTTTTCTTAACAGTTTTTTTCTTTTTGACAGCTTTCTTTTTCTTAACTGTCTTTTTCTTCACTGCCTTGCCTTTTCCTTTCTTAGCAAAAACTTTTGAAAGAGCTTCTTTGCATTCAGCAAGTGTAAGTGTTTCTGGTTCCTTATCTGAAGGGATTTTTGCATTCTTAGTTCCATCAGTTATGTAAGGTCCATAGCGACCCTTTAGAACAGAAATTCCTTCTTTTTCAAAAACTTGAATGTACTTATCTTTTTCAGCTTGGATTTTCAAAGCTACAATCTCTCGAGCTCTAGCTAAATCTATTGTATAAGGATCATCTTCTTTTGGAATAGATGCATATCTTTTAGTGCCATATTGAACGTAAGGACCAAAACGACCAACATTAACTTTGATCTCATTTCCACCAAATTCAGCAACGCTATCTTCAACCTTACCCAAAACTTTTGGCAAACTAAACAACTTCAAAGCTTCCTCTAAATTAATATCATCAATATTGATTGTTTGTGGAATAGAAGCAAACCTTGGCTTCTCAGAAGACTCATCAGCTTTTTCGCCAACGTTCGATTCGCCAATTTGAGCCATAGGACCGTAGCGACCAATTCTAACAATCACTTTTTTACCAGACTTAGGGTCAACTCCTAGTTCACGAATATTAGCTGCTAGTGTACGGGTTTCTTTAATGGAAGCCAAGATCTCTTTTCCAATCTCTTTTTCCTTTGGCTTAAAAACTTTGAATAAGTCAGTTAATAATTTTTTAGCAGACGCTAAAATCTTTTCTTCAACTTTTTCACTTTCTTTACGATTTTTAGCAGAGCGAATACTTGCCATCTCAGATTCAATGTCAGCTGTTAATTTTTCATCAACAATAATTGGTGCATGCTTCTCAAGTAAACCTACAGTATCAATTCCAAGTTGCGTAGCTTCAATTTTAACTCCATTGATGTATCCACGTTTAAACAAACGATCAAGGATGTCAGCACGTGTTGCTTTTGTTCCTAAATTTCTCTTCTCTAATTCTTTGATAATAGAAGATTGATTGTATCTTTTTGGTGGCTGGGTTTCTTTGTCAATTCTTTCAAATGAATCTACACTAACAATTTCACCTTCTTTCATTTTTGGTAAACTAACTTCTTCAAGTCTAACATATGGGTGATAAAAAACATGCCAGGCAGGATCAACAGTCCGAGTTCCTTTGGTAACAAAAGATTCTCCTTTAACATCTAGTGTTACTGTTTGTGTTTCACGAGTAGCTGGTTTAGCAAAAGTTGCCATGAAACGTTTTACAATCAAATCGTATACCTTTTTTTCACGATCATGCAGTTTTCCAAAATCAGGCATTGGGCCAGTAGGGTAAATAGCAGGATGTGCAGGATCAGTTTTTTTACCATTGTTAGGCTTAAGTGATTTCCCACCATCATTACGCTTAAGTAACTCTTTCACCAAATCCCTATATACAGTTTGCTTTTCCAACTGCTTCAAAACATCTACAAATCCTAATTTAGGATCGAGTTGCTGGGAACTTGTACGTGGATAAGACATCCATCCACCAACATACAACTTTTGTGCAATCTCAAGGGTTCGCTTAGGTGTAATCTTGAATAGTTTATATGACTCAGTTTGTAAATCTGTTAAATTAAATGGGGTAGGTGGCTGTTGTTTTCGAGTCGTTGCAGTTACTTTGCTAACAGGTGCAGTTTTTTCCCCATCAATAACTTTCATAATTCGATCTCGCTCTAACGGGTCAAAGATTTTGTCAGCTACATGTTTAGCATCAACTTGTTCTTTTTTCTCGCCACTAGTTTTCCCATGCAGCATAATCTCCCAAAATGGTACAGGGATAAAAGCGCGAATTTCTTTTTCACGATCAGTTAAAATCTTTAATGCAGGGCCTTGAACACGACCAGTGCTCAATACTTTAAAAGAACCAGCAGCTTGCACTGATTTCATCAAAGCCCTAGACAAATTAATCCCATAAAACCAATCAAGTTGATGACGGGTAACTCCAGCGACAGCTTGTCCCCAATTCAAATGTTCCTCGCGATGAGCGTAAGAGTCAATTAAATCTTTTTTAGTAAGAGTAGAAAACTTCATTCGAGATGCATCGTCTCTTCCACATGCAAATCGCATTGCGTTAAGTCCAATAACTTCTCCTTCAACATCATAATCGCATGCTACTATAACTTCGTCAACTTGGCCAGCCAAAAATTCAATCGTTTTTAGGTAAGCTTTGGTATATTCAAGTCCCTTGTTATCATAGGTAGCTTTCCATTCGATATCATAAACTGGATACTCCCATGACTTTCCGCCTTTTTCAACAAGACCATACAAATGTCCAACACATGAAGCGATGTATACTGTTTGTCCGCCAACATCAAGTTCAAAATAGAATCCTTTTTTGTGTTTTTTACGGGTAGGCTTGCCATTTTCAGCCAAAGCAGCTGCCACTTTCGCAGCAGAACTTGGCTTCTCACATATAATCAATTGACTCATGAAGAATGAAAAACAAATTGCTCTATTATAAATGCTTCTTTAACAAATCTTTAAGAATCGCGACTTGGTTTAATCCGACTTCCTATGTGGTATGCACTAATCCTTGGATTATCAGAATCAAATCTCAATCCTGTCTCAGTAATACTAAAAGAGTCTAATTCTGGTCCTTCTATGCCTATTGGCCTGTAACCAGGCACAAATTCAGGGGTAAATCCTTCAATTTCTCCATGTATTAACTGTTCTAATATTCTTCCACCACTAAACTTTGAATCTGTGACAAAGGCACTATTTCTACTTGCATCTACTGAACCAATATAATGCCGAAATCTGGTTTCTCCAGAGGGCTTTCTTCTAACCCAAATCCCTGAATCTAACTTGGAATAAGTAGATCCTCCTTCTGTAGCAAATTTGAATGTCATCTCTTCTTTAAACTCATCACTACTTTAAAAAACTACTCCTCAGTAGTCACGCTACATTTGTGTGCACCTTTTTAAATTTAATAACGAGCTTGTCAAATCAAAATTCTTCTCTAAATGTTTAAAAAACAGGCTTTGTTTTAACAAACAGATATGAAATCAACTTCTCTTACACGTGTTCTTTCCTCACCACCAGTATCTCCACGCCCATATGCTGCAAGGACAATGAAGATGGGAACAGGTTATGCTAGAAAATTTCAAACATTTGTTTATCAAGTGGAAAATCAATTTGGAGAACTAGTAATCTCCCGTCGTGAACCAGGTGATTTTGCTCTCAATCCAAACAATTTTCTTTTCCGCAAAAGTTTTACTGTTGGTTATTTAAATGGTGGATGGTCCACAGTTCAACCAATTGATCATAGTCTGCCAAGTGATGTTGGTAAAAATATGGAGTTTAAAAGTATTGCAGAATTACGTGTTTACCATGATGCAAATTTTGATCCAAAAGCATTGGAAGAAATACTTGATCCACAACGTGGTACATACAACTTAGGACCAAGTCAAACTGGAAAAAAACTAACTCTTTTATTTCCAGCTTCTGTTTTAGATATTTTAGGTATAGAAGACATTGCAACATTTTATGATGCTATCAACAACACAGCTCCTGGCGAATTTAACCATGAAGTAACTATGCCAACAAAACTCACTCGTTTTACGGATGGAAGAGTAACTGTTGCAGGGATTAATTATAGGGGATTAACCACTAGTTTAGATCAAGCAACAACTATTAGTGAGGTGGGCTCGTCAATAATCAGAACAAGTAAAAGTTTTCAAGCAACTACAGATCAAAGATTAACTGCTCTTCTAAGTGGATTAGTGCATGAATTAGCTCACAAAAAAAGAGCCAGATACAGTGTTTAACTAAAATACTAGGAGTTTTCCAGTTTAAGATAATCTCTTGGTTCATAAAAATTATTTTTCAAAGACAACAATCTTTTTAACTCCAAATCACCTGAAAGCTTCTATGGATCAAGACAGCTCAGTTTCTAGTATCAGTACTGGTAAAATCGCCCTTCTGCCTGAAGACTTAATCAATAAAATCGCAGCAGGGGAAGTAATAGAGCGGCCAGCGAGCGTAATCAAAGAACTAATCGAAAACTCAATTGACGCAGATGCTACAAGTATCGATATTGAAGTAAAAAACGCTGGAAAAGATCTCATTAAAATAAAAGACAATGGTTTAGGGATGTCTAAAGAGGATGCTAAACTAAGTATTTTACGTCATGCAACAAGTAAACTAAGAACCACAGCGGACCTATTCAACATCCAAAGTTTAGGGTTTCGTGGAGAGGCGCTAGCAAGTATCTCTGCAGTTTCTTTTACAACAATTACTACTAAGCAAGCATCTCAAGGTCACGACTCTATACAAAACACAGAAGCTACAAAAATCACAGTGCACGCTGGTTCTATTGTCAAAGAAGATATAGCTGCGCACGGTGTTGGAACTACAATCAAAGTTCAAAATTTATTCTTCAATACACCTGCTAGAAAAAAATTCATGAAATCAAATCATTTAGAAATCAAACATATAATTAATATCATCACTCAATACTCACTTTTGCACAACAATATTTCATTCACTCTTGTAATAGACGGTAAACAAGTTCTCTCTTCACCAAATACTAATGATCAAAGAGCTAATATTGCAGCTATTTATGGAGCGCCATCTGCTAAACAATTACTTGAAGTAAAAACTAACACAACAACTGACAATGAAGAAAATCAAAACCCAAATATTTCTGTAACTGGATATGTTGGGAAACCGCTCGCTGCCAAATCTGATAAATCTGCGCAATCACTATTTGTCAATGGCCGTTATGTCAAAAGTAAATTAATCAGTGATGCAATTTACGAAGCTTACCACTCAACTCTTTTCACTTCGCGCCACCCAAGTTACGTTCTCAAAGTAGAGCTTGACCCAAAGACAATAGATGTGAATGTTCATCCTTCTAAAACAGAGGTCAAAATAGAACAACGTGAATTAGTTTTCAAGGAGGTATATCGAGCTGTAAAAGCAACCCTCGAATCCAACTCTTTAATTCCAACTGGTGATTTCAAATCAGAGCAACTTAGTTTCGCTGCCCCAGAAAAAGACACAAGAGACCTGCAAGAACCTCGTAAGTATCAATTCGAACCAAGTAGTCAAACAGTTTTCACAAATGAAGTCGCAATGGCTCAAGGGCTACAAGAATCAGAAACTATGGAGCAAACAAGTACTGCTTCGTCTACTGTTCAATCTCCTTACTCTTATTCTCCAAAAACTTCTGTAGTTCAAGAAAACACGAGTATTACTAGTTCAGAGCAAGAAGATACTGCTGTTGCTGGACCGTCAATAATTACTCCTGAGCACCAAACTGATAACTTTGTTGAGGGTTCAATTAAATTCCCTGAAATGAAGATCTTAGGGCAAATTCACAAAACCTTCTTTGTGGCAGAAACTCCTGGGGGAATGCTTCTAATTGATCAGCACGTTGTAGAAGAAAGAGTTCTCTATGAACAGTTCATGAACGAATATCTAAATAAACAACTAAAAACGCAAACACTTCTAACCCCACAAATAATTACTCTTGCGCCATCTAAAGCGCAAATTCTTCTAAATGAAGACAACCTCACAACATTAGAGGGTTTAGGATTCACAATATCTCATTTTGGAGCAAATGATTTTTCACTTTCAACAATTCCAAGTATCCTTGGACGTACTCAAAAAAATTATCAAGAGCTAATTGAGCAAACAATTAACGACTTAGAGAATTACACTAGGCAGTCTCAAAAAACAATTCATAACTTACAAGAAGAAATTATCACTATGATGTCTTGTAGAGCGAGCGTAAAAGCTGGTGATACTATGACTATCCCTCAAATAAAGAACCTTCTAAAAAAGCTCACAGAATGTACACTTCCATACACTTGCCCTCATGGACGTGCAATTGTAATTAAAATCAGTGCAGATGAATTAGAAAAGAAGTTCTTAAGGCACGGATAAACTAAGTCGACAAATACTAAAAATAGCCATAAATGTGCCACTACTTTTTTAAAAAAGAGCAATAAAAAAAGAGTATGGCATTAGATTCAATATTGTATAATTTTGGATTCAGATCTCAAGGTGATGAACCAGGGTGGGTTAAGCGAGGTCCTACTTATATTGAATTTGTTCAACCTTCAGATATACCTTTCAGAGGTGCTAAAGGTAAACATTTTCAATTGTCTGTTGGGCAGATCTGTAATGACCCAAGTCTTGATTCAAGATATTCACATCTTAAAGTGGGGTTTTCAATGGATATTAGTCTTGCTTCTAGTCGTGCAATTAGTGAATTACCATTATTGCTTCTTTACATTAAGAAAATAACTGATGGCCAATATTGTGATGTTCCTGAAATAGATCCAAAACATTCTGCAACTTATATTGGTATGTCTACTGCTGGTAGTATGGCAAATGGTGTTGTTGGAAGTTATCAAATAAATAGTGGTGATACAAATGTTCGGTTTGTTGCAATTGGTGAAAAAGAAGGTGTTCCTACTGTGTATTCTGCAATTATTGAAAGACATTCTAATGTATTATCAAATGGGAGTCAAGTAATGGCTATAGAAGAGAAATTCCCTAAAGGAACAAAACTTACTGATCCTTTAATTGTAAAAGCTTCTAACTGGCAAAAGCAAGTAATGCAAAGATATGTTTTAAAATTTGGCATTAAAAACACTTCACTCAGTGACTTATCTCTTCTATGGAATCCTCCTTCTTCAGATAGTTTTAGTTAGAAAGTGAAGATTGGGCGTGAATAAGAATTTTACTTTTATGCACTTGGGGGTGCTAAAAAGAAAAACATATTCTTAAACTCACTCTGCCCTAAAAAATAAAACTTCTAATTTTCTTAACTTGCGTATTTCACCTGCACAATCCCTTTAGTGTCATGTAACCCTCTTAAGTTACGTGGACTTGTTGTAAACAAAGTATCATAATCGTTCACCATTACTTGTCTCCAAATCAAATTTTCTGTTTCTGTCAAATTTAATTTACGAAGTTTTGAATCGCCATTTTGATCATAATCAACCATCACTGTCCTATCACGTAATGTGTGCCAGATATCCATCATTTTTTTACGTGGGATCACAAATGGTAAATCTTGCATCAAATATCCTTCTTTATACTTAGTTGATCCACCATGGTTTCCTTGCGGTGGTTTATGTAATCTATGAACGACATGCGCAGCTGCAATACTCGAAGCTGTGAACCTGTGATTTTGTGGGACACTGCTCTGTTCAGAATCTCTTCTTCCTTTCATTCTGTTTTCAACATACCCTTGCCTTGAAGACGCACCTCGGTCAACAGCTGTCATTGCCCAAACATTTGCAAGTACATCTCCAAATTCAGAAGAGTAGTGGTGGCCAGGTAAATTAGTAAAATCAATACTGTGTGTAATCAAATCTCCTTTTGAATCTCGTCTACCTTTGCGATTTGGAACACGTACATTCCAACCAGTTCCATATTGGTTTGGTGCGCAAGAAACTTTGATATAATCCTTTGGATCAAACGGTAATTCTCCAAGAACATTTTTGTCAATGTGTGAATCACAGTGGTGTACGAATCTGCGTTTGTCGGGCCCATTAAGCATTCCTTGCAAATGTCTTTGCCAAAAAACCATATTACTAATCATAGCAATCTCCCATCCTTGGATTGCTTCAGAGAATGAATAACTATTAGTTCCATTACTTCCATCAGGAAGTTCCCATGAGACTCCAGAATAAACTCTATTGATATCAGAGTGATCAGCTACAAGGCCAGTGACTACTCGAAGAACACTTCCAGAATCCATATTATTTTGGACAATTTCGTTGCGATCAAAACCATTGCCCCCTACAAAATCTGGTCCAAGTAATGCTCTTTTCATAGCTCTTCTATCTAGCTGTACGTAACAACTAGGGTCATGTGCAGTAACCCATTGTGCACTACGATGTTTTACAGTTCCTTTAGATCCACTAATACGATAATTATTTGACAAAACAACAAGGGAACTACTGTCTGAAGATGCTTGTGAGATTTGACGTGCAAGTACCAAGTCGTCAATTCCAGACTCATCTGGGTTACGAGAATTAGCAAGCAAATCACTGATGTCTCCATCTACTACAACTCTTTCTACTTGGTCTTTTGCAAAATTTCTAAGTAAATCGATGTTTGATCTTCCAGAACTAGCACCTTGATCTTTTAGCATTAATCTCACGCTTGGATTACTATAAACTCCTCTTCGTCCAATTGTTTGTACTGCTCGCAGATCAATAATCATAACTATTCCAATCCTCAAAACATTAAAAGAAACTGTGGTCACCTACTTCACACCACTTTGCATAGTGCTCTCTCTCTTCTTTTTATCCATCACTCCCTCAAACATTTCATTTTAACCAGAAATACTTATTTATAACAACTAAAAAAACAACTTCGTGGCATTAGAATCATTAGTTGAATCTCTTCAAAAAATTGGTTGGAATAAAGAACAATCTTCTGCTAGGGCCGCAAATCTAAGTAGGGGTCTAGGTAAAGGCGCAGTTGCTCATTTTAGCTGTGTCTCGAAATTTCAAGGTGGTAAAGCAGGTTATGATTTAGCTTTAGGAATTGGCGGATCAGATGAAGATGGTTTTTTCTATGACTTTTTCACTGTCCAGTATTGGGTTCCCCAAAGGTTCTTAGCAGTAGGAGCTAGCAGACAAATTAATTTATTATCTCTTGATGACAATACAGAAACTTCATCTGATCATAAAGTTTATTTTGAAAGTCTTGGCTTTTCAGTAAACAGGGTTGAAGAATTAAATGAAGGATATTCTGAAATTAAAAAAGAAGAATATAAAATTAGTTTTGCAGGTTTAGAGATCATATTAGATGTGGATGCAAATGAAAAAGAGATCGTTGTAAGCTCGCAAATCACATCTCCTTTGGCCAATTCTCCAGTTTATCTTTATAGAGAAACAATTGATTATCCTAGTTTTGAAGATTTAGGTGAAGTTGACTCCATTGATCCTAACATCACTCCAGAAATAAGCGCCGAAATAATTCGTCAGTTAAATTACTGTGTAGCTTATATCTCAGAATTTTTCTTAGAACTGCCACTGGAATCATCACTTGGTCTTTTAGCAACTGGCTATACTCATTAATTTTTTAAATTTCATCTCCTTTTATCCTATGTATTTTTAAACTTCCAATTCTCAAATGCATTATGGAATTAGAACAAAGAGTTAGATCTGCGCTTAGTACTGTAGCAACAGCGGCACTTATTGGAACTACTTTCTTAGCAGCTCTTGATTATGAACTTGATTTAGGTATTGGTCAAAGAGTAGGTGAATATGCTTCTTCTACTCTTAATGATTTGAAATCTACAGAACAATATGCAACAGGAGATTCAGGTTTATATCTCAATCAAATGCCATAAAACATAACTACTTCAAAAATTCAATTAATCAGAAAATAAACTAACTACGTAGCTTTGTTTTATGTCGTATGCTTTATAAAAAGTGTGAATCCTTCTTTTCTTCTCATGCTTAGAACTTTAGAAAGAACAAATTGGGTTGGCCCATACGAAACAAGTTCTGGCAATCACTATGCAGTTAGATATGTCAAAATCGATGGCGATGGGTTTATTAGGAAAGTTGAATTAAGACTTGGAAAAAAATTCAGAGTTATTGCAGGGCTTACTAGAAAGACTTCTCAAGGAAAAATACCTCTTGCGGGATCAGTTACATATTGTACAGATAAACAAATTTCAAATACTGTTGATGCTGCTGTTGGACAACTAGAAGCTGCTTTATTAGAACCGCAATTTTTGGGATTAAGTTTTGCTCAGGCACTTTCTTTTGGGAATTGGCAAAAAATGGGTTCTTCAAAGGAAGTTTATAGGAGGCAAACTAGGTTAGATGGTTTAGTTGAAGAGATAGAAATTAGGTCTGAAGATAGTAGTATAGAAGTTAATTCTGCAATTTTAAAGACAACAGATATTTACTCAGGGTTTAGTTCAATAGAATACGCAGCTTGGCGTCATATGTCTAGTCCCTTGCATGTGGCATCGCAAGTAATCGAACAAACAATGCTTCTTAATCATAGGGCAATGCATAATCCTCACGGATACAATTAATATTCTCTTAAACACCCAATAACTTTTAATACTCTTTCAACGCAAATCTTTCATATGACACAAGAAAAATCACTTAGTGCTCTTAGCACATCAGACTTATCTGCAACTTGGGATCTAACTACAATTATCCCTAAAGGTCAATCTCCAGAATCTCTATTAGATGAAATAAAACAAGACCTCACTAAATTTGAAACAATCAAACAACATTTAATTCCAACTATCACTGAAGATAAATTCAAGGAGATTCTAACCCAAAACGAAAATTTTAGTAAAAAAATAACTAGGTTAGGTTGCTACATTTCTTTACTATTAGCAGCGAATTTGCAAGACAAAGACGCAAGAGCTTTAGACTCAAAATTAAATTCATTTAGAATTGAGCTAGCTGACAAAACCAGGTTCTTTGGCAGATGGCTTAAGGGTCTCGAAACTATCAACAATCAAACTCTTGACGACACAAATGCGACAAGAATTTTCAAGGCAAGCCCAGATCATACTTTCCAATTAACAAAAACCAGAGAAGCTAAAAAACATACTCTCACTGAAAACGAAGAAAAAATAATCCATAGAAAAGACGCTACTGGAATTGAAACAGTAACTGAGCTTTACGACTTGATTACAAACGACTTTACTTACACTCTAACTTACAAAACAAAAGACAAAGATAACAAAGAAGAAACAATCACTACAGTTATCGAGAACCAAGGTGAACTACTTTCTCATGTTCATAGCGACAACCCATCTATCAGAAAAGCAGCATACGACGCATTATTCACAGAATACAAAAAGCACTCTGATAAATTCTACTTAATTTATTCTTCAATTGCTAAAGACTGGAGTGAAGAAGCAAAACTAAGGTCCCACAAAAACAGCATCGCTGTAAGAAATTTCGCTAATAAAGTTCCAGGCGAAGCAGTCAATACACTCCTAGAAGTTTGCAAAGACAACATAACTCTTTTCCAAGACTTCTTTAAACTAAAAGCCAAGCTGCTAAAAGGACAAAATAAAATTCAAACTGATAAACTCACAAGATACGATCTTTATGCACCAATGCCTAGCAGCCCAAAAGATAAAATATCATTCGAAGAAGCAAAACAAATCGTACTCACAAACTTCAAGGAGTTCTCGCAATCTTTTCATGATAAAGCAAAAGAAATTCTTGACAAAGGCCACTTAGACTCACATCCTCGAAAAAACAAGCGTTCTGGAGCTTTTTGCATGTCTGTGACTCCACAAATCACTCCTTATGTTCTAACTAACTATGATGGGACTGCAAGAGACGTAAGCACCTTAGCTCATGAACTAGGGCACGGTATCCATGATCTTTACGCGGCATCTAAACCTCATTCAGTTATGCATCCACCACTTCCTCTTGCTGAAACAGCATCCACTTTTGGGGAGATGATTGTTTTTGAAGCTCTACTTAAACGTGCAAACTCAAGTGAGGAACGCCACGCACTAATCATGGACAAGTTAGCATCCAGCTACGCAACTATTATCCGTCAAAACTATTTTGTCCTTTTTGAAATCACAGCGCACAATCTCTTAATGAATGGCGCATCTGAAGATGAACTATGCGAGGCTTACATGCAAACATTAAAAGAACAATTCGGCGACTCCATTGAAATTCCTGAAGACTTCAAGTACGAATGGAGTTACATCCCACATATTTACCACAGTCCGTTTTACTGTTATGCTTACAACTTTGGTGAACTTCTAAGCTTAGCCCTTTACCAAAGGTATAAACAGCAAAAACAAGCAGGCAAAGACTTCGTCCCAATGATTGAAAAGATTCTGAGTGCCGGCGGATCACAAAATCCAACCGAGCTACTAAAAAGCATTGACATCGACATTAACGATAAAGAATTCTGGCAAGGTGGTTTCACAATCATCAAAGAATGGATCAGTCAAGTACAAGAATAAAAATTAATTATTGTCAATTAATATTTTTACTTTTTTTAAAAACCTATTTTAACCTAACTACTTCAAAACCAGCGTCTTCAAAGGCAGCAACTGTGTCATCAATACTATTTCTGCCTGGCCGAAAAAGAAGTTTAGATCCTTGCGCTAATTCACTTACGTATTCATTTTGGAGTCCAAGTCCTCCACTATACACTCTAACAGTATATTTTGGATTTCCCTTGGCTGGCGGCAAATTTTCAGCAAGGTCTGGGACATCAGCATTCACAAAAAAATATGTTGGTACATCTTCCATAAAAAAGCAAGAACCATTTCTTTCTTAAACACTCTTGACAATAATATTCTTATGGGAATAAACTTAATAACTAAATATTCTTTTTAATTAACTTTACTAAGGCCATCTTTGATGAATCATGGTTGATAAAATAATCTGTTTGGCAACATTTCAAGAAATGCTAATTCTGTTTCTTGTAAAATATTTCTAGGGATAGGGTTTGTTTTACTCTGTAGGTATTTACAAACAAGGCCAATATTTATTGGAGTGGGGTTCATCATTTCTTCTCTTCCTATCTCCTCTGAAAAAAAATTTGCTTTACCAAATCCAAGCAAAAAAGTAATCTTTCCTTGGTCTCCAATATAAGACCCATTCAATGATATCAATTTTCCTTTATTAAAATTCTGACTCATTGAAAAATAAGGTTGTGTAGGTATTTTTTGTGATGCAACATTAACTTCAACAACTCCACTGAATTTATTCTTCTTAGCAGATCTCCCTGGATATCTTTCTAATGGGATGTCATTATCAAAATAGCCTTGAGATACTGTCCCAATTTTTACTGAACTAATGGTTGCAGTGATATGTAGTTCTAAACTCATGTTTTTTAAAAATTCAGTCCTTTTAAGAATCCTTTCTCTTTACTTGAACAAAAAAAATATAAACAATCTTTTTACAAATATTCTATGATGAATTCAAAAGTGATAATAAATCAAAAACTCACTAGCAAAGACTTTTCCTCCAAAACAATTCCTTCTCAAGATTTTGAAAACCAGCACTTTCAAAATTGCAATTTCACTAGTACTATCCTTAGTTCAATCAAATTCATAGATTGCCAATTCACTAATTGTAACTTCAGTAACTCTCAACTGAGCAATACCAGGTTCCAAAATGCAAGTTTCCAATGCTGCAAAATTTTAGGACTTGACTTTACTAAAACAGATCAATTTCTATTATCTCTAAGTTTCAAAGAATGCTTAATCTCTAGCTGCAACTTCTCAAACTTAAAAATTCCTAAAACAGAGTTCAAAAAATGTAAACTTACAGATTCTTATTTCACAGGTGCAGACCTAACAAATTCAAACTTCCAAGAATCTAATCTTCAAGGAACTCAATTTCACGAAACAAATTTAGAAAAAGCAAACTTTCAAGCTGCCATCAATTATCATATCGACCCAAGAACCAATAAAATCAAAGGCGCAAAATTCTCAATGCCTGAAGCCGCAGGTCTCCTCACCAGTTTTGAGATAATTCTTAATTAATTTACTTCTAAACAACCAAACAAATATTTATAACAAAGAGCCATACATAAACCTCATGTTTGAATACAAAGCAGTTCTGGGAATAATTGCAATCATCATAGCCTTTGTAGCTTATATTCCTTATTTCAGGGACATCTTTTCTGGGAAAACAAAACCTCATGCTTACTCTTGGCTTGTTTGGGGAATTTTAACTGGAACTGCTTTTTTTGGACAGCTCTTTGGTAGTGGTGGTGCAGGAGCTTGGGTCACAGCTTTCACTGCAATGTTTTGTTTTGTAATATTTTTCCTAGCATTGAATAAAGGAGAAAAAAATATCACCTTTTCAGACAAATTAAGTTTATTGGCAGCAGCCTTTGCATTAATCTTGTGGTTTGTTACAAATAGTCCACTAATTTCAATTATCTTAATCACTTTTGTTGACATATTTGGTTTTTATCCTACTTTTAGAAAATCATATCATAAACCAAAACAGGAAACTCTAATTACATATTTTCTTAGTGGGACAAAGTGGGTGATTGCAATAATTGCTTTAGAAAATTATTCTGTGGTGACTTGGCTATATCCAGCTTCCTTGATCTTCCTAAATTTTACTTTTGTAATCTTAATCACAATCAGAAAAAAACAACTTCACTAGTAATTAAAATTTCACGCCTGATAAACTAATCTGTCGGGTAGTAATCCAAAAAAATCAGCCATAACGCTTTCTAATGCTTTTTTTGGAATTGAAAATTCAGTTGTTCTTAAATAATCCAATACGAAACTAATGCTCTCTGGGCTTACTTCTATCTCTTGGTCATAACATCTAATCCAAGTATCTGATCCATTAGTTCCAAACTCAAGAAAATCACCAAAATAACTGTACGCTACTGCGTCTAATTTTCCATCAGTAAAACTAGCAATTGATGTGAAGTAAGTATTACCTATATCTTTTCTCCAAAGCGCAGTTTCTGTAATCCCACTAAATTTTGATCTTGCAGGGTCTCTTATAGATAATGTTGAATGAACATCTTCTGCATCATAACTTACTCTCCCAGTTCGGCTCCCTTGTGGTGTATACGTCAAAGCGTCAATGTGCAGTTCTAAACTCATAGCAGCAAAAAAATCAGCTCAATTATAAATCTACTTGTCATACTTCAAAATACTCTCTGATTTGATCTCTAGCAGCTACGATAAAATAAATTATCTGGTAATAATCCTAAGACTCCTCTTCTAACATCTGCAAGTATATTCTCATGGATGGGGTAATCTTCACTTCCTAAAAAACTAATTGCGAGCCCTATGCTTTCTGGGTTAAGTGCTATTTCTTTGTTGTTAACTTTGATAAATGTGCCAAGTATCCCTACTCTCAAATCAATTCTGCCTCTCTCATTAATGTAACTGCAAGTTAGAGTAGTTAGTTCTCCATATGCAAACTCTGATTCTGCTCTAAAATAAGTCCCACTGCCGTCCTTGTTTTTTTGGATTTCTATCTCTAAAATCCCACTAAAATACTCCTCATTGGTAGCTGAATAAAAAGGGAAATGGTCTGAGATGTCTCTTTCGGGAAATCTTTTCTCTCCTTGAACTTTTCCAGTTGGTGATGAGAATGTAGTTTTAACATACAAATCTAAACTCATAAAAACAAAATTAAGATGTTAAGTTATAAACCTGGTCCTTTTCTTCTAATTATCAATTGAACCCTTAAGCTTAAATACCTATGACTCCCTATCTTAATTAGCAAATAACAAATATTCACTAAATAACAAATTTATACTGTGGCGACCATATACAAAGGACTTACTTTAGACAAATTCCAAGAAGACGCAATAGCGGCTATGGAAAATAATGAATCAGTAGTAGTTTCAGCTCCAACTGGTTCAGGTAAAACTTTAACAGCGGATTACATAATTGATAAATATCTTAAACAAAAAAAACGTATTGTATACACAGCGCCAATAAAAGCTCTCTCCAACCAAAAATACAAAGACTTCTCTTTAGAATATGGTGCATCCAATATTGGCCTTATGACTGGTGATATTGTAATTAATCCAACAGCTCAAATTCTAATTATGACTACAGAAATCTACAGGAACATGGTTATGACTGGCGATGAGTCAGTTAAAGATATTGCGTACGTAGTTTTTGATGAAGTACATTACATTAATGATATTGATCGTGGAACAGTTTGGGAAGAAAGTATCATCTACTCGCCTGACTCTGTAAGATTTCTTTGCCTTAGTGCAACAATTCCAAATGCTGAAGAATTCGCAGCCTGGATCTCGGCAATCAAACATCACAAAGTTAAAACAGTAAAAAGTGACACAAGAGCAGTTCCTCTAACGCACATGTTTTACGATTTTGAATTAGGGATCACAGATTTAAACAAACTAAACAAACATCTAAAGGCAGTAAAAGATATGCCGAGCTACGATAACGTTTTCAAAAAAAGAGGTAGAGGTAGAAATGGCAGAAACCAAAGACTCACTCAGCCTCAACCAGACCACATAGATTTAATCAAACGTTTAGGTCCAGATAAAGTGCCATGTCTTTTCTTTTCTTTCTCAAGACGCGATTGCCAGGAAAAAGCTCGGCAACTTGCTAAAACAAATATTTTCAAAGCAGTTCCAGAAATCATCAAAATCTGCCAAGAACATATTAAAAACTGGCCAACTGAAGTGAAAAAATTACCAACAACTGCTCTTTTAAGAGTATCTTTAGCAAAAGGTATTGGTTTTCATCACGCAGGATTGCTCCCCATGCTAAAAGAATTAGTTGAAGAACTTTTTAGTAAGGGATTGATAAAGGTTCTATACACTACAGAAACTTTCGCAGTAGGTATCAATATGCCTGCTAAAACTGTTTGTTTTAATGCACTAAGAAAATACGATGGACGAAGCTTTCGTGGACTTAATACTAAGGAATATTTTCAAATAGCTGGTCGTGCTGGTAGGCGTGGAATAGATAAAGAAGGCCTTGTAGTTTCTATGGTTTATCGTCAAACTTTTAGGTATAAAGAATTAAAACTTCTTACTGATAAAGACATCTTGCCAATTCAATCGCAATTCAAACTCTCAGTAAACACAACACTAAATCTGATTGACAAACATAGTAAAGAAGAAATAGAACATATCTTAAGGCTCTCATTTTACAGTTATCAAAAATTCGGTGATAAATACGCAGATGTGGAAACACGTAGGATATTATACAGATATAATCGGATTAGAAAAAAATTAGAACGTGCAGGTTTTCTTGATCCTAAAAACCATACTCTCACAGAGAAAGGTAAGTTTTCAACCAAGATTTTTGTTGATGAAATAATTTTAGGAGAAATATTTGCTAGTGAAATTTACAAAAAATTCAACGATTGTCAAACACTTCTCCTAATTGCAGCTCTTTGCTACGAACCACGTGAACGTACCAAATTCAAAAAAGTATTTCCTAACTCTGATTACAGAAAATTAAAAGCATTAATTGCTGAAGACCCAATCACGGCCAAAGAACCTAAGTTTGAAAACCTTAAAGATGTTACTGCGATGACAGTTCCAATTATCGAAGGAGGAGATTTCTTCACAATCTTAAACAATACGAATCTTCTAGAAGGAGATTTGATCAGATTCTATGGGCAAATCTTGGACAGAATTAATCAACTTAGAAAAGCAAGTTTCGAGCACACCTTAACTAACAAAATGGACTGCGTTGAAGGAATTCTTAAACGTGCCCTTGAAGGTATTTACTTAGTCTAGTTTTTCAATCTTCTAACCGCTCATTTTCGCTAGTAAAAATTCGAAGTATCTCTCGCTAGAGTCAGCTCCTGCGGCATCTTCAAGTCTAGCCAATTTTTCAACAATTAATTGCGGTGTACTTTTTGCAATCATTCCAATTTTCGGATTTCTCTCAACGACAAGTTCCAATGTATCACTAAGTGCAACTGCTTCGATTCCATCAATACGTGCCTGTGGGCATAACTCGCTAAGTACATCTCCTAGGTGCGATACCAGTACAACATCCTTGCCTGCCTGACCAGATAACCATTCTAGTGTCCCAGCAATTAAACGCCCAGCGGCTCCAGGCTCAGTAATGGATTCAATTTCATCAATTAAAATCAAACAATTCGATTTACGAACAGCTATTGATGCGAAATTTTTAAGTGTCGTTTCAAAAGCTCCAGATCCGACAGTACCATTACTTTTCTTGAAAAAATGTATCTCTTCATATAGTGGAACTTCTACTTCTCCTTGTACAAATAAACCCATCATTGTAAGTAGTTGGCTTTCTGCAATCAAATGCAAGATACTTGTTTTTCCTCCACTATTAGCACCAGTAATGATTGTTTGAGCGCGGTCCAAGTAATACGAAATTTGGCAAACATCGACTCCTTTACTAAGCATCAATGTACTTTTCAAATCTAAACAACTAAAGCGTCCACTTGAAGCAATCTTTGGCTTTTTAGCATCACTAAATGTTTCACCAAGTCCCAAAAGAAAATCAACTTGTTCCAAAAAATCTTTACAAGCATCAATTAGCCAAATTTTTTCAGAAAACCGTACAGCAAAATCTGTGCAACTCAAAAATTCTCGTCTTTTAGCATTCATTGCTTGTTCACGTGCAAGCACTAAAATTTTCTCAGAATCAACTTCTGGTAGTGCGCTACTAAAATCTAAATAACGAAGTTTTTCTTTTCCATAGCCATTTTCAAGAATTGATAACTCTTGTTTCACATCACTAATTACTTTGGATAGCAAAGCGTGGTCTTTCACATCACTACGAAGTAAGCCAAGTAATTCTTTCCCAGATATTTGCATGCTTCCAAGTTTGTCCTCAACAAGTCCTTCTGCAATTACGCAAAAGTTTTGCAAATCTTCCTCTCTAAGTCCTTTCTTTTCTTGATTCTCTTCTTCTAAACTTTCAATCAAAGAAGATAATACTTCTCGATCAACTCCACTTGTGAATTCAACTCCATAGTCTTCGATTAAAACTAGTGCAGCCTCTAAATATACTTGCTCACTTCTAAATTTGTACAAAAGCAATTCAGGGGCAACGTCAAAAAGTGTTTTCCACTTAATTGCTTCAACGTTTTCTGACATTTCAACGTCTGAAACAAATTTGCTTTCATCAGAATATACATAGCGAATCAATTCTTCTTCAACGTATCCTTCTAGTTCATTAAGTGAATCTATCTTCACAAGCATAATTTCCTTTGGAACTAATTCTCGTAAATTCTCGAAGATTGCGGCTTCATCACATAATATTAATACTTCAGAGTCAAAGTTAACTTTGCGTCCAGATACTTTTAGCAGTGAACGCATTTCCTTCACTTTACGCATGTCAAAGCGATTAAAAAACGCAACACTAGTTTCCACTATTTGTTGCCTACGACCAATTTCTTTCAAATCAGCTGTTGGACTAAACCCAATCAATTTACGATTATTACTTTCTAAAACAAAATTACGGCGGATGGCTCCTAATAGGTCAGACTGTATCTTAGAGATCACAGAAGACTGCACAAGTCCACTTGCATAGGAAAACCCATACTTCAATGAATAACAATGTTTCACAATTTCATTCATAATCCGAGAGTCTAAATCTAAAGAAAACAACCACCTAAACTTACATAATGATAATGACTCCAAAAATAAATCAATCTGATCATCACCAACTAGTCCTACAATCTTAGAAACACTTCTCTCACCAAGTCCAGGAACATTTTCTAGCCGTACATCTTTTCTATTTCCCATCATAATCACCGTCCAATCTTAATTGTGGCATATTCGCCATAATTAAACTGGTCGAATTCGACCAGTTTAAATCTAAATGCATCGAATTCGAGTCCTTTAACTTCCAAACCCATCGAATTCGATGGAATTAAACCAATAAACCAAACCCTAGAATCAGCTAATACATATGCTCCTTAAAAGAGCTACCTGAACTTGACCAGTGGGTAGTGGCTTTTAGAAACAAGGAATCTAAACTTTCTCGAACTCACATAAACATCCAGTTCCATCATTCACAGATTCGCTACTTAGAACTAACCATCCTCTGCCTGTAGCTATCGCTCCGCACTCTTCGCTACATGCGTTTTTACCACAATCAAAAATCACCTTTGGGCATTCTACTACCTGTTTTTCAGTAGTCTCTTTACTACATGAGACTAACAAAACTAATAATAAAAAAATAGCAATCATCAGAATGGCCCGTACTCTTCTCCCCATGACTAGAAACAGAAATTTCACTTTATAAACATTTATGGGCTCTAATATGAAAAAGAAAAAAGAAAAAACTTCAGAACAAAGTTCTGACGGCTTAGAAATGCAAGGCATTTCAAAGAATAAAATAACTTCTCTAAACTAGTAGTGCCAAAACAATTATCCCAAGCAAACTGATCAGTAGCAAGCTTCCAATTGTTACGCCAGCGCTCCAAAGTCCAATTAAATAGTCTTTGTGTTTCTTGCCAAGATAAACCGCTGGAACTACTATAGCAAAAATTCCAAACACAAATAACAATATACCAAGAACAAGTCCAAACAAGTCAGCAAGGTTATATCCTAAGTATTCATGTAATTTACTTATCATCCAAATGCCAAGTCCACCAATTAAAGCAACACTTACTGAACTAAGTAAACCTACTACAATAATCTCGCTACTTGCTTTATTTTTCTTAGCACCAAGTGTTCTAAATCCGCGACTCACACCAATAGTAAGTAAAGATACGAGTAAAAGACCAAGACCTATTCCAGCAACATTTTTCCACAAGTTCAATAAGAACTCACTTTTACTATAATTTCCTGTTACGCTAAAACTTTCTTGGGCATCAAACGCGTATCCTTCTTCTGTGTGTCCATAAGAATATTCAATACTACGCGAGTAGTCTTCCAAGTCTTCACTTGCAAATGCAGCACTTTCCTCTGAAACGCTTTTAGCAAACACTGCTCCAGTTTCATAGTTCTGCTCACTTTCAATTCCTTTCAAAAAAAGACCATTAGCTACATTACTACTAACTTTAATGTATGAAGTATCGTAGTTCCATTTGGCAGTTTCAAATTCAAAATCCCAAACACCAAGTGACAAATCTGCAACATTATCTTGTTTATATGTTACCAGCAAAACTAGTTCTTCGTTCTCATCAACGGTTTCTAAGTTCAAAAGTTCAACAACAGAACTCTGACTCAATTTATCAACAACAAAATCAACATCGTAGTAAACTATTTCTGTGTAATATCCGCGGTAGTTATCACTCTCGCGCCTAAGTTCCACTTCTTGGACAACATTCAAAACAGTAGCGTCTCCTTGAAGTTCCAACTGCAAAGAATCCATCTTCTCATCGCCAGTATTCACCAAAACAAATTTTGCAAATACAGATGCTTCTCCTTCATCATCAAGGTATACTGTGTAATACTGTTTGTTTCCATAATCAAAACCGTAAGCGCTGGCGCTATCAATTACCATTCCAAATAAAGAAAAAACAAATAAACTCATCATAAATAATCCTATTAATCCATTTCCAAATTTCATCTTGTCTTCTTTCATTATTCTAACCTCTCTGACACATAAGAAATAATTGGAGGTGCCCTCTCCAAAATCATAAGTGAGTCTAGTACTACCGCGTGAAATGAGATCCCCTCATCTTCAAACAAAATAACTCCTTTGTATCCATATTCTTCTAAGTCTTCAACATTCAAATCAATTTCAAATACTGCAGGGACATACATTGGGATTGCTCCTCCTTCTACATATTCTGGAAGCTGAGTTGTGCCTTTGATAGTAATTGTTCTAACTTTTTTAGAGATACTAAATTCATAGTTGTTGATCACTTGACCGTCAGTTCCAATTGTAAACCCAGCATCATTTGGATAGTCATAATCAAAAGATACATCGTAAGATACTCTATGGGATCCAACATTAACAAAAGTAAATTCCAATTGATGGACATCTAATATGTTGTCTCCATTTGGTAAGATGATCTCAGGCTCACTAGATCCCACTTCATTTTCTGGATATGATGGACCTAATTCTCCTAGTCCATAACCACCTTCTGTTACATTGCCATTATCTTCTCCAATACCATTCTCATCAGTAAATACTCCACTTACTACTCCTAATATCAAAACTACGCCCAAAACCAAAGCTCCAAAAATTATATTTCTAAGGTTTTTTTGTTTCATTTGTAATCACCAATAAAAAATAGAATGAAGCAACTACTTAAACGCAGTCAAGACTTCAATTTGACTTGAAGTTATAATATATAATCCAAAATCAATTAAAAAAAATAAATTAAACAAGAAAAACACACAATCTTACTTTCTCTTACTCATTAGCCATTCAAAAAACACGTATAGTGAAATTCCTAGAACTGCTCCCAAAATAATCCAAAACATAATTTCTTTGTTTGACATAGAAGAAACAAAAGAAGATACATGGTCTGTCAAACTTTTTGAGCTAACACTTACAGTTTCTTGAACAATCTCGCTACTTGCTTCCTCAGCAAAAGCCTGAACAGATTCTTCAACTACCATGTCCATGCTCTCAGTTGCAGACTCGTCAACGATCATTCCAAGGGTTTCAGGAGCAGACTTCACAAAAGCACTTGAACTGTCATAAACTGTATTTTTAGCAAACCTAGCTGACCCTACTACATAATCAATTAGTCCACCAACAATCGCAACAACTCCTAGTGCTGGTAAAATCCCTTTAAGTCGAGCAGCCAGTCCTTTGATATTAGTTTTTTTAGGAGCGATGATAATATACTTATTTGCCAAACTATAATGCATAACTTCTCGTCCCTTAGTGCTATAGGTAAACCCCACGCTTTCAATCATTCCAGCCTCAACTAGTTTAGTAATGTGATAATGCACAGTAGAAGCAGCAACCTTCAAACTCTTAGAAACTTCAGTTTCAGTAGTCTTCTCGATTTCTGCCATGTAATCAAGTATCTTACGACTAGTCCCACTCGAAATCACTTCAGAAAGTTCTTTAGCCTTAGGGTCAGACAAATCAACTAGTACGAATTTGCTACTCTTTTTAGCCACCTTCTTGGTGCCAAAAATATTTTTATTTTTTAGCATAATAAATTTAGAACTTTCTTATGTTTATAAAAAGTCGCCGATAACTTCAACTCAAGTAAAAGTAATCATCTGTATGCTGGATTTATAGCAAGTTCAAGAACGGTTGCTCCCCACATCCCACCAAGTTGCAAATCAACTAGTTTGCCCACTACTTTGTCTTTGAATTTTTGAGCATATTCTCTCAATGAAGCAAGACCAGTTTTGATGTGGTACATTGCACCGTCCTCAGCTTCAAGTGCTTTTTTTAAGCTAGATTCTCCAAGTGAATTTAATATTCTGTCTGTCTCAAAAAAAGGGAAGGTTCCAGCTAAATCAAGATCATATCTTTTCTCAGCATCCCCTACTAGTTTGTCAAGTAATTTTTGTACTCCTATGCCAGAACTATAACAATCTTCAAATCTTTCTTCAAAATACTCAATTACTGCTCTTCCTTGAAGAACTACATATGCAAGTTGATCAATTGCATTATTAGAACTACGTAATTTTTCTTCGTATGGGGTTCGGCAAATTAGTAACTCATCAATACCTTTGTATTTTGCTCGTGGGAAAAACTCCATGACTTTCAATCTAAAAGCCTGTTTTAAAAACTTAATGACCTAATTAAGTTCAAAAACCACTTTTTGGTTTTTGTAAGTTAATCACGAATTTATTCGAAAATGACACGTTATTAAAAATTAATTTACTTACGCACCAAGTCTTCTTCTATTCTGGGCAGAAATGATTTCATCAACCATGTTTGGAGTTAATGTTGTCGGGCTGCCACTTCTCATTTTGTATTCCCCTGGATTCATTAACATAGGTCCAAATAGGTCTTTACATGTTGCATTCAAAGATCTAGCTCCAGAATTTTGTGGAAGGTGATTTACAATTGCTCTGTAAGCACTGTCATCAACTATAAGGTCAACACCACTTGTGCTAAGGGCTCTGATGTATCCTTTCAGAACAGATTGTCTCCCTTCTCTTAGGATTTGTACTAATTGATCTTCAGTAAGTTTATGTAAAAATGCAGGAGAATCCAATCTTCCGACAAGTTCTTGTTTTAAACCATAACGTCTCAATGCTTCTTGCATCTCGTCAATTGAACCCAATACAAAATCTGCTTCTCCTTGGCTTTCTCTTGCTCCAAAACCTACTGCTGAACTTCCTTCCCTCATACCTTTTAGGATTTTTTCAAGGCCAGGAAAATCTTTTGATCCATGAAAAGCGCCAGCACATACAAATAATATATTACTCATATCAAATTCACCATAAGTTTTCCCTGCTAAAAGCCCAACTATCTCATCTTGGATCTCTTCAGCAAAACTAAAACCTCTTCTGGCTGACAATTTATCAACTTCATCTACAAATATTACTGCATACTGCCTATCATCAATGACTCTTGGTTCAAAATCATCAAATACACTTTTCAAAAAGTTTCTTCCTTTAAACCCTGAAGCACTTTTTCCTGTAGCTTTAACAATTCTAATTGGAATTTCTAGTTTTTCAGCCAGAGTTTCGACGAGCATTGTTTTTCCAACACCAGTTGGTCCAACTAATAATACTCTGGGGTTTGGCCAAGGTCCAGAATTAACCATCTCTGGAAATTCCATCCGTCTTGCATATAAAGAAAAAGCAACCGCTAAGGTTTCTTTTGCCATCCTTTGACCAATGATGTCTCCGTTTAAGTATGAAACAATACTTTGTGTGTCTGACCAATCTAACTCTCTTGGTTTATGTCTTGTAAGGCTAGCACCACTAATAAGCCCACTATCAGGTCTGACAAATACGCCTGAGAGTAAATTTGCAAAAAAACGTCTAAATATCTTATCATGTCCGTCCCTGGTTCTTGTATCTAATCTATAAATTTCGACATCTCTATTTCCTTCTCTTTCAACAATTCCTATAGGGTTAGGTTCGTCTCTATGCTTATACACCATAGTAAGTGGTCGATTATCAATTTGTAAACCAAATGTTCTAGGTGCATCTCTTTCAGAGTAAGCTCTATGTTCTGTCCTATGTACTGGTAAATACAAAACGCCTTCTTTTGGCCTATTAACTTCAACTAGGCTTCCAAGGTCACCACTTAAGCGCATGTACTTTTCAGATCCATTTTCTCCGGAAAGCCTAAATCCGATTGGCCTTCTTCTTACTTCTCCATCTACATGTAGGTCTCCAATCACGTCTCCATCGTGTGTTGCAATTGGTAAAACGTGTGGGTTTCCTTCATAACTTACCCCATCGATTCCACAATATTCAAAAGACATATCTCTATGCCAGAAAACTCCTTTCACTGCTTGGGACAATTTAACTTGTGGTTCAGACATAACTCTCTTCCTAAAGGCTTGTTTTAAAAAGCTAATGACCTAAATAGTAACAAAAGAGGCTCCAGTTAATTACCAAAAGCTATAATAATCAACTCTTCATTATCTTATTTCATGTCAAAGCAAGATCTTCCAAAACCTATCAAAGGTGCAATTTTTTATGAAGACAAATCCCTTTACGCTTGTCTAGCCAACAATCCTCAATCCAAAGGTCACTGCGTTGTTGTTTGGAAAAAGCATATCAAAGACATTCACTCATTAAAACGTAAAGATTTCTTGCACCTCATGGATATAACTGGGCTTGTTCACAATGCTCTTCTCAAACTCACCAAAACAAAAAAAGTCTACATGATGTATTTGGATGAAATCAAACATGTTCATTGGCACTTGATCCCAAGGTACCAAATTGCTGGCTACGCGCTTCTCAAAACTAAATCTAAAAAACTAAAAAAACAAGACCTAGCTCTAGCAAAAAAACTTAAATTAGAACTCAAACAAGAACTAAGAAAATAACTCAAGTAAATAATAGTGATTCTCTCTCTTTCCTAATCTCTTCTAAATATTTTTAAAACAGCCTCATTATTAGTTACTATGTTGTTACAACGAGTTCAAGAAGAGATGTTTGTTCACTTAAGGTTAGGTGATCCAGGTCATCCTCTAACAGAAGAATCATTTGCAGCTATAAATCAGTTTTTACTTGATCAAGATGCTTTTAGTCATCTAAAACATGGGAGAAGAGAACAACTAGCAGAGATGCCAAATCAATTAGACTGGGAGTGGTATCATTCTGATGAGAACAAAACACCTTACAGTGAAGCAGAACTTCTCAGAAGAACGAATGGCGAAACAACTACTTTTGACCCAAATGTAATTGAAGGGTTAGTTGATCCTTTAGATTTTGGTGAAGGTACACAACAAATGAGGAACTCTCTTGTAGGGGTAGATTTACTTCGGTATGAAAAAAAAGCTTTCCTTACAAGACATGATGATGGAAATAGACTCTCTGGAATTTTAGGACTTACTGGTGAATATTCTGGGGGAATACTTCGAGTTTATAGTTTAAATCCAAATAACGGTCGTTTAGGGGTTTTTCACAGAGCAAGAGTTTCTCTTGGAGATTTTGTTCTATTTGACGCTTCTAAGCAGCATGATTTAACACCAGTTACTGATGGGAAAAGAGAAGTGCTAGCTTATGTATTTGATAAAATTTAACTCCTCTACCCCAAGCTTTATATTATTCTTATTCTCACCTCAAAGCTACTATGGTACAAGAAGCAAATACAACTAATTCTGCTAATAATCAAGACACTAATCAAAATCAAGAATCCAAAACATTTCTAGATTTCAAAGCTATCCAAAATAAGTGGCAAGCTACCTGGAAAGAGAACAAAACCTTCCAAGTTGAACTAACTAAAGAAGACTTAAGCAAACCAAAATATTACTTGACAACTCCTTACCCTTACATGAGTGGTCTTTTACACTTAGGGCATCTTTTCACTTACATGGCGCCAGAAATGGTCTCAAGATACAAACGTATGACTGGTCATAATGTTCTTTTCAAATACGCTTTTCATTGTACTGGGACTCCTATTGTGGCAGCAGCCGGCAGAGTAAAAGAAGGTGAACCTACTCAAATTGCAACTCTAAAAAAAATGGGAATTAAAGAAGACCAAATCCCTAAGTTCGCTGACCCTTATTATTGGTGCGAATACTTCCCAGAGCAAACACTAAAGGACCTAACAGAAATTGGTTTCACATTAGATCCACGTTATTCTTTCAAAACAACTCATTTGAATCCACCATATGACAAATTCATAACTTGGCAAATGAACAAACTAAAAGAACTTGGTTATATCAAAAAAGGTAAACATCCAGTTATGTGGTGCCCTAAAGATAATGTGCCAGTAGGTGATCACGACAGAAGTGAAGGCGAAGGAGAAACTCCACAAGAATTTGTTCTTTTCAAACACAAGTTAGAAAACACTAGTGAAAATCCTGTTTTTGTAATCACTGCTACTTTAAGGCCAGACACTGTTTTGGGAATTACTAATTTGTATATTCATCCAGAACTAGAATACGTTAAAGCACAAGTGAATGATGGTATCTGGATTTTAAGTGAACACTCCCTAAAAGCTTTAGAAACTCAAGGCCATGAAGTAAAAATTTTAGAAACAATCAAAGGGATAGACTTAATTGGAAAAAAAGTACAAGAATTTGATCAATCTTTAGTACCAATTCTGCCAGCAACTTTTATTGATCCTAATTTTGGAACTGGTATTGTTCATTCAGTCCCTTCAGATTCAGCTGATGATTTAATCGCTCTTCAAGATCTTCAAAAAAATCAAAAGACAATTCAAAAATATAATCTAAATGAAGAAGAAATAAAAGCAATCAAACCAATTGCTGTTCTTGATACGCCTGAATTAGGGAGCATTGCTGCGCAAACACTTCTTGATAAATATAAAGTTCAGTCTCAAAAAGAAGCTGAAAAATTAAAGAAAATAAAAAACGAACTTTACAAAATAAGTCACCACACAGCAACTTTTAATGAAAAATACAAAGATGTATTTTCAGAAGACTTAGTTGGAAAAAAAGTTGATTATGGTAAAGACATTATTAAACAAGATCTTATCGCAAAAGGATTTGCAACGCAATTTTATCAAGCGACTGGTAAAGTAGTTTGCCGTTGCCTTACTGAGTGTATCATCAAAGTTGTAAGTGACCAATGGTTCATGGAATACAATGATAAAGATTGGAAAAAAATCACTCATGAATGTCTTGACAACATCCAACTTTACCCAGAAAAAGTAAGAAAACAATTTGATTACGTTCTTGACTGGCTTCATCATTGGGCATGTACCCGTGAATTTGGTTTGGGAACAAAACTGCCATGGGATCACACATGGGTTGTTGAATCACTTTCAGACTCTACAATTCAAATGGCTTATGCTACAATCTCAAAGTATCTACAGCATCCAGAAATGTTTGGAATCAACGAGTCCAGTATAGACTTACTTGACGATAAATTCTTCAACTACATTTTCAGCGAAGAAAAAAGCCAAACCACAGCGCAAGAAATCTCAAATAAAACAAGCATCCCAGAAAAATTAATCCAAAAGATGCATGACGAATTTAACTATTGGTATCCTTTTGATTTTAGAAACTCTGCAAAAGACTTATTGCAAAACCACATGGCATTTTGTCTTTTTAATCACACTGCACTTTTTCCAAAAAAACATTGGCCACAATCTTACGTTCTTAATGGAAGAATTATGATTAATAATGAAAAAATGAGTAAATCTAAAGGGAATTTTTTCACAATCAGAGAACTCAACCAAAAGCACGGAGCTGATATTATTCGAATTACTGCAGCAAACGCTGGCGAAGGAGTTGATGATGCTAACTTTGATATGACTTTTTTAGAAACAGCTAAACATAAACTAAATGAGATTTACGAATTTGCAAAACTAAATTACAATAAAGATTCTCACAGATCTGACAAACGTGGTATTGATGCTTGGTTTGATAATGCAATCAATACTTGTATCCAAAACGCAACAACAAATATGGATAACATGCTTTTCAAGTCAGTTGTGCAAGCATCACTCATGGATATGCAAAGACATTTGAAATGGTACCTCAGGCGTACTGGTGGATCATTCAATAAAGAAATCATCAACAAGTACGTAACTTCTCAACTTAAACTCTTAACTCCATTCACTCCTCACTTTTGTGAAGAAGTTTGGGCTACTTTAGGTAATGAAACATTAATTTCAAATGAATCTTGGCCAAACGCAGGATCAATTGACTCTAGTGCAGACGCTAGTGAAGAGTTAATTAAAACTGCTCTTGAAGGAATGCGTAAAGTTCTCAAACTCGCAAAAATAGAAGAGCCTAAAAAGTATCAATTGTTTGTGGCAAACTCTTGGAAGTATGAAGCAATCAAAACAATCAAAGCAAAACTAAGTGAAACACGAAACGTGGGAGAGATTATTCCGCATGTTCTATCAAACAAAGATTTCAAACCATACGCAAAAGAAATCAGTAAGATGATTCCAGGTTTTGTGAAAAATCCAGCAAAGATCCCTGAAACTATTACTAGTCAGGATCAAGAGTTCGATGCACTTAACGCTGCAGCTAAATTTTTGCAAAGTGAATTTGCTTGCGAGGTTGAAGTTATCAAAGCTGATTCTTCTCAATCACAACATGCAAAGGCAGGGGCAGCATCACCAGGCCGCCCAGGGATCGTAGTTGAATAGATTGCACAAATATTTTTTTATTTCCAATTATTTTATTAACTTCTTATTACAAACATAAACTAATTATGATCAAAAACATCTCAACTAATCAAATAATCTCCAAGTCTGAAATAGATGCTAGTTCCTTCTGGCGCCAGACTCTTGGACTCATGTTTCATCTCAAACCAAGAAACTTAATCATGTCCTTTAACCAAACAAAGCCAAGAACTATCTCACTTCACAACTTCTTTGTCATACACAACTTAGAAATAATTATTTTAAACAAACAAAAACAAGTAATTGAAATAAATCATTCATTCAAACCATTCACATTTTACAAAGCAAAAAATAAAGGTCACTATTGTATTGAAATTGCAAAACAAGAATCAAAAAAACTTTGTAAAATCGGTGATAACCTATATTTCTAACAAAATAACACTAAATAAACACATAGAACTATGTTCTAGAACAGTTGGGTTTAAATACTAAAGTTACAACATTAAAAAAAAGAAGGTGGTACCATGAATTTTAAACACACAATTATTTTCCTAATAGTAGCTTTATCTTCCTTACTTTTTGTATACGCAGCAGGTTTTGAAGATGTATATGTGGTAGCTCCAACGAGTTTCCAAAATATTTCTGGGTCTGTTCTTTTGAATGCAACTGTGAATGGTACTGATGATACAAACAATGCAACAAACATGACGTTTGCATTTTATAATTCAACAACAGGCGCTCTAGTTTACAACATAACTGTAAATACAGCTGATGACGTTGAATTTAATTTAACTTATAATACTACCATTAATACCACTGCGGTGCTTACAGATGGTACATATAACTTAACTGTAAATGCTTCAAATGCAACTCATTCAAACATAACTAACAATTCCTTTGTACTAATTACTGTGGATAATACTGCGCCTCTAATTACAACTTTTACAAATCCTCAAATTTTAGATAATTTTACCTCTGGTTTAGAAGTGTTTAATGTGACTGTAACTGGAGGAGTTACAGATGTAAGTTCAGTAGTTTTCAATATCACAAATGGGACTGAAGCTGATGTCTCTTTAACAGCAGGGGCAATTGCAGATGAATCTGCATGGAATGCAACACTGAATGTAAGTTTTCTAACTGAAGGGAACCATACGTTCCATGTGATTGCTAATGACACTGTGTTAAATCAAAATGCAACTGAGTCCACTAGTTTTATTGTGGATAGAAGTGCACCAAATGTAACTTTAAGAACTGCTACCTTTTCTACCTCTGACACTACTCCAACAGTTTCAATGAATTTCACTGATGCTTTGTTTGCAGAAGCTAGTTGTACATTGTATATGGGTGGAACTGCAACAGTTACAAATTCTAGTGTAATGAATAATACTAACACAAACCTTACTGTGACTTCAGCTCTTTCAGCAGCAGAATACTTCACTGAGGTTAATTGTACTGATGGTTCTGGAAATATTGGAAATAGTAGTTCAATCACAATTACTATTGATGCAGTGGCAGCAGCTACAACTTCTTCAAGTGGTTCTAGTGGTGGTGGGAGCCGTGGTTCTAGTTCTGGAGTTTCAGCTGGTTCTAATGTATATCATAAAGAAATTTGGACATCAGTTGATGAAGGTGAAACTGCAAATATTGAGTTAGATGTAGACTCAGTTGCAGTAACTAGTATCTCTTTTGAAGCTTTAGAAACAATCTGGGGAGCATGGGTGAAAATTGAAGGTACTGACATTGATGAACTTCCAACAAAAGTTGGTGAAGTTGATTCAACTGTACACAGTTATTTTGAAGTTTCCAAATCAAACTCTGTTAAAAACAATCTTTTAGAAGATATTGAATTAGACTTCCAAATAGAAGAAGAGTGGCTTAATGAAAATGGTTTAGATGCAACTCAAATTGCTCTTTATCACTTTGATGATAAAGACGATGACGCTATTTGGGAAAGGTTAGAAACTTCCTATAACGGAAAAGATGGCGAGTTTGCATATTATCAGGCAATGACTCCTGGGTTTAGCTATTTTGCAATCGCGCAAGACGAAAGTGTAGAAGTTGAAGAAGAAACTACAACTGAATCTGAAGTTGAAGAAGAAACTACAACTGAATCTGAAGAAGACTTTGGTCTTGTTGAAGAAGATTCTTCAGGTTTAAAATCATGGTTCACAGTAGCAATTGTGATCGTTGTACTACTTGCAATCTGGCTTTTTGTATCATCACTAAAAAGCAAAAATGCTGGGAAACCAAGCACACGTAAAAAGAAGAAGAAGTAATTCTTCACCTTTTTTTATTTTTTTAATATTCTAATTACAATTAAGATCAATTCTCATGATCTATATTTACAAAAGAAAAAAGGTATTAAGGGCGCGCCTAATTTTCGAATAAACAATGCTCTGTGCCATAATCCAAACATTTGCTGTGAATGCCTGTCATGATGTCCTTGAGTCGTGATTCTACTTCTTCGGCCGACCAGGCTATACGCATGGCATTCTGACTCTGCTCTAACCCCGACACAGCGACTCCGCCGGCATTGGCGGCTTTGGCTGGGCCGAATAGCACTCTGGCATCGAGAAAGGCATAAGCGGCATCGAGCGTGCTGGGCATGTTGGCACCCTCCGCCACCCCGATTACGCCGTTTTCGATGAGGGTCAGAGCGTCATCTTTATTCAGCTCGTTCTGAGTCGCACATGGAAAGGCCAGGTCTGT
>ENA-OREN01000349-OREN01000349.1-marine-metagenome-genome-assembly--contig:-NODE-349-length-68481-cov-10.366762_pt1 | contig 68481 bp, 71 predicted proteins | sample MGYA00248624_ERZ508555 | MGnify/ENA primary metagenome ERZ508555 (study PRJEB26222, sample SAMN06267773) | marine metagenome | isolation source: Saanich Inlet, British Columbia, Canada | place...
TTTATACTGTATTCAATTAGAGGATTTAGAAAAAGGATCAGGCGCACCATAAAAAATTGGAGATTAATATGAAAAAACTACATATACTTTTATTAATGGCTTTTAGCCTTGGCTTTGGACAAGAGAATTCTGAAGAAAAGAAAATCAAGCACAGCTTTGTTTTTGAGCCAGATTCTTTATCCTTAAATGTTGGTGAAACAGGAACGGTAACTATTAAGCTTGTTGATGCCGATGGAAATTTATCCAATAACCCTTTCTATGTTTACGGTCGTCCACGCAGAGCCTTAGAGTCAAAACCTAGAATAAGTGATTCTACGGGAGTTGCTGTGGTGACTATTAAAGCATTTAAGCCTGGGAAACTTGGTTTAAGCGTAAGAAGCATCGCTCAAAAAAGAGAAGATAGAGTTATGGGAAATATGCCAATTGAGGTTCCATTCCCGCCATTAGATCGGATTGTATTTAATGACCCTATATCAAATGTATATGTTGGTACATCTGTTAATTATAAAACAGAAGTTTTTGATAAAGCGAATTTGAAACGAACAGAATCAAAAGTATTGCTTACATCAAGCGATGCAGATGTTGCTGAATTTGATAGTTATGGAAACTTGGTTGCAAAAAAGTCTGGTAAGATTCAGGTTGTTGCCTCTGTTGATGATATTAAAGAATCACTCAACATAAAAGTATCGAAGAACCCTGTCCGTAAAATCAGTTTGACTGCAGATAAAGATGAAATTAGGACTGGAGATGTTTTGCAATTCAAGGCTAATGCAATGAATAGATCTAACAAGGTTTTAAAAGATGTTCCGGTTACTTTTTCTTACTCTGGTCGTGCAGAATATGGTATTGGGTTGCCAGCTTCAGCTCTAATTAATAAAGAGGGAAAATTTGTAGCAGAAACACCAGGAGTCTTTACTGTGATAGCTCAATCTGGAGGATACTCAGCAAGAAAGACAATTGAAGTTGTTCAACGAAATGTTAAAAAAGAAGTTAAGGTTGTAGGTCATGGGACAGTTGATGGTGTGAATACTTCAGATTTGTGGGTATGGCCTGGAGTAGGCAAGCATAAGGGGAAAGATTTTGCTGCTACAGGGACATGGGGTGCAAATGGAGAGGCTTATTTTTGGGATGTAACAGAACCTGAAAATATGTATATCATTGATACTGTTACAGTTGATGCGCGTACGGTAAATGATGTCAAAGTTTCAGAAAACGGTGAAGTAGCTGTGATTACTAGAGAAGGAGCCTCAAATAGAAAAAACGGATTTGTCGTTTTAGATATTAGAGATCCATTTAATGTAAAAATTACAGCAGAATACAATGATGATATGACAGGTGGAGTTCACAATGTATTCATATATGAAAATCATGTGTATGCTGTTAATAATGGTCGTAAATACGATGTGATTAATATTGAAGACCCTTCTAATCCATTTAGAGTGGGTCGCTATGAATTAGATACTCCAGGTCATGGTGTTCATGATGTTTGGGTAATAGATGGGCTTGCATATTCATCTAATTGGGCAGATGGTGTTCATGTTGTAGATGTTGGTGGAGTAAAATTCAACGAAAAGAATCGTTCTAAGGTCCAGTATAACCCCTTTCTTGCAATGGCTGGACAAGGCAGCCCTGGGAACCCAGTTAAGTTAGGCGGCATGTCTGACCCAAATGGCCATAATCATGCAGCATTTCCTTTTATAAGTCAATCATCAGATAAATTTTATCTTATTACAGGTGATGAATACGGAGACCAATTTGGAATGGCTGGAGGTTTTCACTTTCTTGACTTTACAGACCCAAGCGATCCAAAAGAAACAGCAGTTTATCAAGTTCCAGAGGCTGGCTCTCATAATCACTGGGTTCATGGAGATACTTTATTAGCTTCGTATTACCAAGGAGGTCTGCGAGTCGTAGATATATCAGGTGAGTTAATGGGAGATATATATGCTCAAGGAAGAGAGATTGCTTTTTTTATGTCAAGTGATCCAAAAGGGTTTATAGCAAATCGCCCGAATGTTTGGGGAACAATGCCTTACAAAGGACTAATTTATTTTTCTGATATGAATAATGGCTTATGGGCAATCAAATTAGAAGATCAAAAAAGAATGGGAACTAATTAGGATTTAAAATGAAAAGATTTACAAAATTTATACTAATCTACCTAATCGGAATTTTTGCAATCAGTGCAAAAGACTATTATATTTATTGCGCAACAGAATCTGAAGATGAAGTTGCTCTTATTAGATTTGATGGTAAAACAGCATATGTTGAAAAACGAATTCCAGTAGGTGTTTGGCCAGTAGAAATTGAAGGTCCACATGGAATAACTGTTTCACCAGATGGTGATTTTTGGTATTTATCAATGGCTCATGGTGTCCCTTATGGACATTTATATAAATACAAAACAGGTACAGATGAAATGGTAGATCGTGTTGAATTGGGCCTATTTCCTGCAACAATGGGAATCTCAAATGCTACTGGGTTAATATATATTGTTAACTTCAATCTACATGGAGGCCATACGGAACCAAGCACTGTTTCTATTGTTGATCCAGAAGAAATGATTGAAATTGATCGGGTTGAAACAGGGATTATGCCTCATGGCTCTCGACTTTTAAATAATGGTCTAAAACACTATTCAGTAGCTATGATGTCAGGGATGCTATATGAAATTGATGCGATGACAATGCAGATTACACGTACTCTATCTACTGCGCCACCCAAAAAGATAATGAATGCTCACAGTGGTCACAATATGAAAAAAATGGATCATAGTAAAATGAATATGGGCATGAAGAAAAATAATAAAATGGCAAAAATGGATCACAAGATGCCTCCAGAGAAACCTACGTGGGTATATCCACATCCGAACGATAATCTAATTTATGTAGTGAATAACGGAACGGATAATGTAGTTGAGATTGATGTTAAAAAATGGGAAGTAGTACGAACTTTTAAAACTGACAAAGCTCCTTATAATTGTGAAGTAAGCCAAGATGGAAAATATCTTGTTGTTACTTATAAAGGAGCGGCTAAAACAGGAGTTTGGAATCTCAAAACTGGTAAAGAAATAGCAAAATTTAATAACACACGTAAAGTTACGCATGGTGTAGTTATCTCTCCGGATAGTCGCTATGCTTTTGTTTCAGTTGAGGGAATAGGCAAAGAACCTGGATCAGTAGAAATTTTTGACTTAAAAGAATTAAAGTCTGTTACTATTGCTGAAATAGGGAAACAAGCGGGTGGCATTGCTTTTTGGAAAATGGAAGATTAGTTAAGAACTCTTTATTTTTCTTCTCTAGAAGTACCAGTCATACTTAGAACAATTTCAGTGCTCTCTTTAAATGAATTGTGCTGAACAATCGTTGCTTTAAAAAAGTAATATAATGTTAGTAGATAAAGTATGTGAAACCACCACTCAGAAGCTTTTCCTATAAAATAAACACCATCCATAATAACCATTGCCATAAATAAAATAGTTACCATCATTGTTGGCGGATAAAGCTTTCTTTTTATAGCAAACATTTGCTTATAAAGACTATCTCCAAGCTCAGAGTGAAGTTCAAGGTATTCTCTAACATTAACACCTGTTCCTACAAAAAAGAACATAATTAATGTTTGCGCGGCGATAAAAATAATGCTGACTATTAAATCGAGCGTTATATGATTTTGAGCCCAAATATCAAAATAATGATTTAATCCAATCAAAGTAACTCCAATGCCTGAAAGGACAATCATTATATATGAGAAAGTCATGAAGAACCACATATTATAACCTAAACATTAAAATGGAAATAAATACAATCACCATCACGAACAATATAATCTTTACCTTCTAATTGAGACAAGCCTGCGTCTTTAACTTTCTTTTCTGATCCATGCTCAATGAGGTCATCATATTTAATTACCTCAGCTTTAATAAAACCCCGTTGAAAATCAGTGTGGATTTCACCAGCAGCTTCCGGCGCTGTTGCACCTTTTTTTATTGTCCACGCTCTTACTTCACTTGGCCCACCAGTAAAATAAGTTTCTAGCCCTAGTAACTTAAAACTTGCATGAATTAATTTATCAAGGCCTGGTTCCTTTAAATTATACTCATCCATAAACATAATTTTTTCATCTTTATCTAATAAAGCTATTTCTTGTTCTATTTTTCCACATAACCGTATGGCATGACTACCTTCTTTTTTAGCAAAATCAAAAAGGGCTTGTGTGTTTGAATCTCTAGTACTTTGAATAATTTCATTCTCATCAACATTAGCAACATATAGAATAGGTTTTTGAGTAAGTAGGAAAAGACTCTTTATAATTTCTAACTCTTCTTCCCCTGCATCAAAAGTTCTTGCCATTTTTCCTGAATCACAATGAGCTTTTAATCTCAAAACTATATCCAATTCTTTTTGGGAACGCTTTTCTTTTTTGGCCAGTTTATTTAATCTGTATAGACTCTTTTCTAAGGTTTCAAGATCTGCAAGCAAAAGTTCAGTCTCAATTAGTTCAGCATCTCGGACGGGGTCTATATCGCCCTCCACATGTGTAATATTATCATCTTCAAAACACCTTACAACATGAATTATAGCGGATACTTGTCTGATTTGGCTTAAAAATTGATTCCCAAGGCCTTCCCCCTTGCTTGCGCCCTTTACTAGTCCTGCAATATCAGTAAACTCTACAGAAGCTGGAGTTACTTTTTCAGGATTAAAAATATTTTCAAGTTTGCCCAGTCTTGTATCTGGTAAGGCGACAATTCCCATATGAGGTTCAATTGTGCAAAATGGGTAATTCTCTGCAGGGACGGAAGATTCAGTAAGAGCATTAAAGATTGTAGATTTACCAACATTTGGTAAACCTACAATACCACAGCGTAGCGCCATAATAAATCCTAGTTTTAATAAATTATATTTTTAAAAGGGCTAAAAAGGATCTGTCGCTGGATCTTTACCATAGTCCCATGTTAATGTTTCAAATAAACCAACTTGAAGATCTTTGGCAAAATAAATAGCTTTATCTTTTACTTTGAGTACGGCATCACCCCAAACCATATGAGTTGGGCGAGTAATGTACTTTTTTATATCAATCTGATAAGTGATTTTTTTATGAAATGGTCTTACTTGCCCTTTAAACTTTAATTCTTTAACACCTAGAGCACGACCTTTTCCTTCTCCGCCAATCCAAGTAAGAAAAAATCCAATCAATTGCCAAAAGCCATCCAAGCCTAAACAACCAGGCATAACGGGGTCACCTTTAAAATGACAGTCGAAAAACCAAAGGGACTTATCAATGTCAAGCTCAGCTTTTATTTCTCCCTTCCCATATTTTCCACCTTCATCAGATATGTGCAGAATACGATCCATCATTAACATTGGAGGGGCGGGGAGCTTTCCTTTATCTACTCCAAATAATTTTCCTAACCCACTATTAATTAGGTCTTCTTTTGTATAATTTTCTTTGCGCGGCATAATTAGATCCTTAATTGTCCTCTAATTTAACTGATTTAGGTAATTAATTTACGAATCATTTCTATCTCATTTTTTTGATGTAATTATCTGCCTAAATTAGATCTTTAAATTTGGAGAAATAAAATGTCTGATTGGGTATTATTATTAGGTGGTTCTACTGGACACGGAGCTGCAACAGCAAAAAAACTAGCAAAAGATGGATACGGAATTATTGCTTTTCACTTTGATAGAGGTGAAGCAAAAAAATTAGCACAAGAAACAATTGAAGAAGTAAATGACTTAACAGGTGGGAGATGTCATTATTTCAATACAAATGCTGCTTCCGAAGAAACAATTGATAAGTATTTACCAGAGATTATAAAAATTACAAATGGTAAGCCATTAAAATTGTTACTTCATTCTATTGCCTTTGGAACAACTACAAACTTTTTTGGAGAAAAGCCAGTAACACAGCGTCAAATGGATATGACAATACATGTTATGGGAAATTCATTACTTTATTGGACGCAAAAATTATTTGGTGAAAAATTGCTTGGTAAAGGTTCTCGTGTGATGGGTTTAACTAGTGAGGGAAATTATTTAGCGATGGAAGGCTATGGCCCCGTAAGTGTAGCTAAAGTTGCAATGGAAGCAATAATCCGCCAAATTGGCTGGGAGTTGGGAGAGCATGGAATAACTGCAAATGCTGTTCAGGCAGGAATAACTCCAACTAGAGCGCTGACAAAAATTACTGATCGATGGGAAGAATGGGTTGAAAGTACAAAATCAAGGAACCCGATGCGGAGAACAACAATGCCTGAAGATGTAGCTGGAACAATTTCTATGTTGTTAAAGCCAGAAGCTGACTTTATTAACTGCTCTATAATATATTGTGATGGTGGTGAACACCGCTCGGGGACTATTTAATCTTAAAAACTATGACCCAGTTTTTTCTAAACTAGCTCTTTTTTTAATCAGGTTAACCAATTCATAATGACTTTTAGTTGGTTGCATTTGAAAACAAGTTTCTGCTTCTTTTAATGCATAATCCCACCAACCTTTTTTTGTATACATTAATGATAGGTTATAGTGTGCTTTGCTAAGTGCTTGAAAATCATTTCGACCTAAATTTTGATGAACTTCTGGATACAGTCTAGTTACTTCTTTAAATTCTAAGATTGCCTCTTCAACAAGTCCTTTTTGTGCATACCATTCTCCTAACTCTAAATGCTGCTGAGGATCTTCTTTGCAAGCACTAATAATAAGTGTTATAAATAAAAATATAAGTCCTTTTGTAATACTTTTCTTCATTTTAACTAAACAAAATTGCAGTTTGTATCGTCAAAATTCCAAGAGAAACATTTATTGATTTGATTCTATTTTATTTTTATACGAAAGCAAAAGAATCGCGCCAAGAAGTAATGCCGCCCCCAACCATTGAACAAGTGACATAACTCTACCATAGAGATACCAATCCATCGTTACCGCAGATAAGGGCCAAAACAGTTCATAGAGAGTTACATGAGAAGCTGGTAAATGATTTAGTCCATAATAATAAATAAAAAGAGCTAGAGAGCCAGTACTTAAAACAATAATAAATATATATTTCCAATTTTCTATATTAACCTGAGAAATTGTTTCTACTTGACCCGTGGAAATAAGTATAAAAAGCATTATTGCGCCAGTAACAGTTAATCGTAATGAAGTAACTGTTTCGAAGGATAGTCTATTCAATGCATGTTTTCCGAGTACTGTTGAGCTTCCCCAGCTAAAAGCAGCGAGTAAAGATAAAAGAGCGGCAATCATTGTTTTATCACTCCATTCATTTAATGGTTGATTGCCAAAAGTAACAAAGTAGCCCCCTACAATAGCTGCGACTGCTAAAACTAGAAAGCGGATTGTTATCTTCTCTTTTAGAACTATTGCAGCCAAAGCTATAGCAAAGATAGGTTGGAATTTTTGCAAAAGAACTACAACGGAAAGATCAATATAATTTACATAGCTAAGTGCCTTTGTATAAAAAAAAGTACCTAATATTCCACCGCAAACACTTATCCACAAGACAGATATCCAGCCACGCTGTTGGAGAGCAGAAACTTCTTTCCAGCCTTTTAATAAAAGAGGAAAAAAGATTATAGCTCCAATTAAATGTTCTAACGCAACAATAAGAAAGGATGGTAGTGCGTAAAGGTTTTGTCTTAGAACTCCATCAAAGCTCCATAGTATAGCTGCGGAAATAACTGCTAATGCAGGTAAGTACTTTTTCATATTTTAACTACCTAAGCTTGTCCGCTGAATGATGTAGCGCCTAATGGATCAAGTCCAAAAGACTGAATTGAGAGACCCCACATCTGTTTAACTGGAATATTAAAAATAAAATCGGGAGAGGTTTCTTGAACAAGCCAGTCACCATTTTGAATTTCACTTTCTAGCTGACCAGAGCTCCAACCAGAATGACCTAAAAAAAGGCGACTTTTTTTTGATTTCTTATTTTTCGCCATATCTAATAATATTTCTTTATCACTGGATATAAAAAAATCATTCGAAATTTTAATTGATTTTTCTGAATATATTTTTTCACTATGAAGTAAAATCCCTCTATCAACTAAAACAGGTCCCCCCAAATACACATCGGAAACTGAATTTAAAATTTCAGATGATTCTGTATTCATGTTATCCTTTAGTTCTTTTAAATCATTTTTATGAAAGCATTTATTAATAATTAACCCCATCGCCCCTTTCTTATCATGCTCGCACATGAAAATAACAGAGTTCCCAAAAAGGTCATCATTCACATGCGGCATAGAAATTAGTATATGATTGATAATAGAATTCATATCTAATGTTATGTATTTGTTAGACTTAATACTATAAAAAATTTCTTAAAGATTCTGTAAATGGGTTTTTGAACCATTATTAATTAAGTTGTAAATTCTTGGTCTGCCCAAATTCTTAATAATAAAATATAATAATGAAAAAAAATTTAGATAAAATAATTATAAAAGGCGCTCGCCAACACAATCTAAAAAATGTTGATGTTGACATTATTAGAAACAAGTTAGTTGTTATAACAGGGCTCTCAGGGTCTGGGAAATCATCGCTCGCTTTTGATACTTTATATGCTGAAGGTCAACGAAGATATGTCGAATCGCTCTCATCATATGCAAGGCAATTTCTAGGTCTAATGGAAAAACCTGATATGGATTATATTGAAGGCCTTTCACCTGCAATATCTATTGAACAAAAAGCAGCAGCCAGAAACCCTAGGTCAACAGTAGGCACTGTTACAGAAATACATGATTATTTAAGGTTATTATATGCACATGTTGGTAAACCACATTGCTGGAAATGTGATAAGCCTATTCAAAGGCAAACCGTTCAGCAAATTGTTGATACTATTTCAAAATTTGAGATAGGTTCTAAAATTTATGTTTTAGCACCTGTGGTGCGAGGGCGCAAAGGGCAACATAAAGGAGTTTTTGAAGAGGTAAGAAAAGAAGGGTTTCTTAGAGTAAGAGTTGATGGGTTAATTCACCCCCTTGATCAAAAGCTAAATCTTGAAAAAAACAAAAAACATTCAATCGAAGTTGTAATTGATCGCCTTGTCTTGGAGGGGGATTACTTAGAAAGGTTAACAGAGTCTGTTGAGTTGTCATTAAAAATTGGTTCCGGCTTAACTATTATACATGAATTACCAAAAAATGATCATTTATTCAGTGAACATTTTGCCTGCCCTCACTGTGAAGTGTCAATGGAGGAAATATCTCCAAGGATGTTTTCTTTTAATTCACCGTATGGGGCTTGTCCACATTGTGATGGGCTTGGCTCACATATGGATATTGATCCAGATTTAGTTGTGCCTGATAAATCTAAATCCTTAATTCAAGGTGCAATTGCACCATTGGGGGAGCAACCAAGAGGGAATTGGTATGGAAGTATACTTAAAAGTTTATCAAAATATTATAATTTTAAATTCACTACACCTTGGTATAAGCTAGATACTGATATTAGGACTATTCTTCTAAAAGGAACTGGAAGCACAAAAGTAAAAATGGAATATTCATCAGAAAGATGGAGTGGAACATATACGGGTGGATGGGAAGGTGCTATCCCAAATTTGATGAGACGATATAAGCAAACTAAATCAAATCACATTAGAGACTGGATAGAGCAATTTATGAGGATGAGGGCTTGTCCCAAATGTGATGGGTCTAGATTAAAACCAGAATCAAGAGCAGTAACTCTTGATAGTAAAAGTCTTGGTGAGATATCATCTTATTCAATAAAAAATATAAAAACATTTTTTAGCAATTTAAGATTGGGTGCTAATGAAGCTACAATTGCAGAACAAATTTTAAAAGAAGTTCAAGAACGGTTGACCTTTCTTGTTGATGTTGGCCTTGATTATTTAACATTAGACCGATCTGCAACTACTCTCTCTGGAGGTGAAGCTCAAAGAATTCGACTCGCAACTCAAATTGGAAGCCAATTAGTTGGAGTTCTTTATATACTTGATGAACCCTCCATTGGTCTTCATCCCAGAGATAACAGTCGGTTATTAAATTCTTTAAAAAAATTAAGGGACCTTGGTAACTCAATAATTGTTGTTGAGCATGACCAAGAAACAATGGAATCTGCTGATCAATTAATTGATATTGGTCCGGGAGCTGGTGAACATGGAGGAGAAATTATTTTTTCTGGGCCGCCAAATAAAATTCTAAAGGCTAAAGACTCTATCACAGGTCAATATTTATCTGGCATTCGATTTATCTCGATTCCAGAAGAAAGAAGAGAAGGCAATGGTAAATTATTATCTATTTCTGGAGCTTCTGGCAATAATTTAAAGAAAATTGATGTTATGTTTCCTTTAGGTAAAATGATTGTAGTTACCGGAGTTAGCGGCTCAGGTAAAAGCACTCTCGTAAATGAAACAATATTTCCAATTTTATCTAAAGAATTAAATAATGCCAGAGCCTATCCTTTGTCTTTTGATTCTGTTGAAGGTTTAGAATATTTAGATAAAGTTATTGAAATTGATCAAAAACCAATTGGTCGTACACCCAGATCTAACCCAGCAACCTATACGGGTGTCTTTACTTTTATTAGAGATTTATTTTCTCAATTACCAGACTCAAAAATACGTGGTTATAAACCAGGGAGGTTTTCGTTTAATGTAAAAGGTGGTAGATGTGAATCCTGTGAAGGCGATGGTATTATAAAAATCGAAATGAACTTTTTACCTGATGTTTATGTTACATGCGAAGTATGTAAAGGGAATCGTTATAATAGAGATACGTTAGAAATTAAATATAAAGGGAAAAATATTGCAGATATACTAAATATGTCAGTGGAAGAAGCAAGTTTGTTTTTTAGAAATATACCCCAAGTAATGAAAAAACTAACTACTTTGAATGATGTTGGATTAGGGTATATTCGCTTAGGTCAACAAGCCACTACTCTTTCTGGAGGAGAAGCTCAACGAATTAAGCTAGCGACTGAATTATCGCGTGTTTCTAAAGATAGCACATTTTATATTTTAGACGAGCCAACAACAGGACTGCATTTTGAAGATGTAAAGTTACTTTTAGGTGTTCTGCAAAGATTAGTAGATAGAGGGCATACTGTAGTTGTCATTGAGCATAATTTAGATGTGATTAAAAGCGCCGACTGGGTAATAGATCTAGGCCCAGAAGGAGGAGAAGAAGGTGGAAAGTTACTTTTTTCAGGAACGCCAGAAAATTTATTAAATTACAAAGGCTCTTATACGGGATCTTTTTTAAAGACGTCAATTAATACTAAGTTAGGTAAATAATGCAATCGCCAAAAAATTTAGAACAATATTATCCCTACTGGGAAATAGTAAAAGATATTATTGATCAATCAATAGATATTATGTTAAATCTACGTCAATCGGGACACCCTGGTGGATCTAGATCTAAAGTTCATGGAATGGTTACCACATTATTATCTGGTGCTATGCGATGGGATATTCGAGATGCGGGTAAAAGATTTTCAGATCGCTATGTTCTTGTAGCTGGGCACGCTAACCCTGTTGTTTATGCTACTTTAGCTGTTTTAAATGAGGCGTTAAGAATTAAGTATCATCAAACTAACGACTCAAAATATCTTCATTTTAAAGGGCAAGAGTTTCAATTAAACTGGGAAGACCTTCTTACTCTTCGCAACCATGGTGGATTACCTGGTCATGCAGAAATGGAAGGAAAAACTCTATTTTTTAAATTTAATACAGGGCCAAGTGGCCATGGATCTCCGCCAGCAGCAGGCGAAGCTTTAGCTTTAAAATTAGCTAATGCATCTGAGGTAAAAGTCTTTGCTTTTGAAGGAGAGGGTGGCTTCACAACCGGCGCCTCTCATGAGACTATTAATTCAGCTTGGGGTCTTGGTCTTGGAAATCTAGTTTATTTTATGGACTGGAATGATTTTGGCATAGATGCTAGACCGTTTAGCTCAATTGTCTATGGAACTCCATTGGATTGGTTTGGTTCACATGGATGGCACGTCGAAGGAACTATGAATGGAGAAAACTGGGGTGAATTAACAGAAGCTTATTATAGACTACTTATAGAAAAGTCTGACCCTAATATTCCTAAGGTTATTTATTCCAAAACTACAAAAGGACGGGGTTATCATAAAATTGATTATGCTAGTCATGGAGCCGCACATAAACGAAACTCGGAATTATTTTGGAAGACAAAACAAGACTTTTCTGAAAAGTACAATATTGATTTTCACAATTTTGGGGAACATGAAGAAAAATCAAAAGAAGGTCAAGTAGAGCAAGCGAAATCATATTTTAATTCAGTTTTTTCTCTGATGAGCTCGAACCAAGGGCTTGTTGACTACCTAGCAGACACACTTCTTTCTTTAGGAGATTCAGTCCCAGCTAAAATTGATAATTGTAAGATAACAGTTAAAAATCCATTAAAAGATAAAAAAATATTTGATGTTAACAGTTTACCAAGCAATTTGTTTGTTTCTCCTGGAGAAAAAGCACCTAACAGAGTTGGGTTCTCTAAATACGCAAGCTATATAAATACAATTTCAATTAAAGAATATGGTAGACCCTTGGTAATAGCAATGAGTGCAGATCTTGCTGATTCAACAAACATCTCTGGTTTTGCAAAGATGTATGACGGAGAAGGTGATATGGGTTTATTTGATAAAAATAAGAATCCAGATAGCCCTCTTATGCCACAAGGAATTACAGAGTTTGCAAATTCTGGAATGTTAGCTGGGTTAGCTACTGTAAATTTTAATGAGGATCCTTATGAAGAATTTAATGGCTTCTATGGCGCAATGAGCACATATGGTTCTTTCTCCTATTTAAAATATGGGCCAATTCGTTTATTTAGCCAAATTGCTCAAGATTCAAACTTAAAAGTAGGTAAGTTAATATGGGTTGCTGGGCATTCAGGTCCTGAAACTGCTGAAGATAGTCGCACGCACTTTGGAATATTCGCACCGGGTGTCACTCAATTATTCCCTGATGGACACGTTATTAATTTACATCCATGGGAGCATAATGAAGTTGCCCCAGCACTTGCGGCAGCAATGTCAACAGATGTGCCAATAGTTGCGCTACATTTAACACGCCCACCTGTTATTATTCCAGACCGAAAAGCTTTAGGAATGGCCTCTTATAAAGAAGCGGCAAAAGGTGCATATATTATCAAAGATTATGACAAAAGTAAACCGCAAGAAGGAGTAGTTATTGTTCGTGGAACGAGCTCAACCAATTCTTTAGTATCTATTCTACCAAAAATAATAAAGGAAGGTCCAAATGTTAAAATAGTTGCAGCAATTTCGTGGGAGCTATTTAAAATTCAAAACAAAGAATATCGAGAGTCTGTCATATCTGAAAATGAATGGATGGATGCGATGGTTATAACAAATGGAGCTATAAAGTTAATGCATAAATGGATAGCTAATAGAACGGTTGAAGAATACAGCATGAGCCCTGACTTTGATAATAAATGGAGAACTGGTGGGGCGCTAGATGAAATTATAGCTGAATCAAAATTAGACTCAGAAAGTGTTTGGAACGGTATTATAAAATTTTCTTTAGAACGAGAAAAAAGATTAGAGAAGCTTCGCATATCTATCCCAAAATAAATAGACTAAAATTTGACGACCCCTCTTCATTTTTGTACCTTCCAACCCGAATAATGATCTATTTATATTATTTAAAGCTAATAGCATGACTGAAATTCATATAAACGACCCTCAGCCTTTTGATGATGATTTAGTTATTGAAAAATCATTACGTCCAAATGAAATGGATGAATTTATTGGACAAAAAGAGGTGGTTGATAGCCTGAAGTTATATATTGAAGCAGCGAATAATCGGAATGAAGCATTAGACCATGTGCTCCTATTTGGCCCCCCAGGGTTAGGGAAAACGACACTTTCAAATATCATCGCAAAAGAATTAGGAGTTAGCGTTAAACAAACCTCTGGCCCAGTACTTGATAGAGCAGGAGACCTGGCGGGCCTATTGACAAATCTTCAAGGGAAAGATGTTTTTTTTATTGACGAAATTCATAGATTAAATTCAGTTGTAGAGGAGTATCTTTACTCAGCAATGGAAGATTATCGTATAGAAATTATGATTGATAAAGGTCCCAGCGCTAGAACCGTACAGCTAAATATAGAGCCATTTACACTAGTTGGTGCAACAACGAGACTTGGGAACCTAACCTCTCCTTTAAGAGATAGATTTGGAGTTGTTCTTCGTGTAGATTATTATGACCCAAAAGACCTTTTTCATATACTAGTGCGGTCAGCAAAAATATTAGAAGTTGAAATAGATGATCCAGGCGCGATGGAGCTTGCAAGGCGATCTCGAGGTACTCCAAGAATTGCAAATAGAATTTTGAGAAGAACGCGTGATTATGCACAAGTTAAGGCAAAAGGTAAAATTGATCAGGCCGTTGCTAAAGCATCTTTAAAATCATTAGGTATTGATGAATTTGGACTTGATGATATGGATCGAACTATTCTAACAGTAATAATAGATAAATTCAATGGTGGCCCCGTAGGTGTTAACTCACTATCAGTTGCTGTAAGTGAAGATTCTGCAACTATTGAAGATGTTTATGAACCCTATTTAATTAAAGAAGGATTTATTCAGCGAACTAATCGTGGTCGAATTGCTCAGAAGCTGGCCTACAAATTGCTGGGTAAAACAATTACAGAAAAACAACAAAGGTTATTTAATGATTGAAAAGAAAAAAAAATGGAAACTAGCGGATTTTGATTATCCGCTTCCCGAAAAATATATTGCACAATATCCAGCAAAAAGACGTGATTTATCTAAGCTTATGGTCATACATAAAGACACAGGTGAAATTGAACATAAAATATTTTCTAATTTACCTGAATATTTACGAAAAAATGACCTTGTTATAACAAATAATACGAAAGTATTCCCTGCAAGACTTTATGCTAGCAAGGATCGAACAGATGCGAAAGTTGAAGTTTTCTTATTGCGAGAGTTAGAAAATGACCTTTGGGAAGTTATGGTTCGTCCTGCAAGAAAGGTGCGAATTGGAAACAAGCTAATGTTTACTAAAGATGTGTATTGTGATGTTATAGATAACACTATTTCTGGTGGACGTGTAGTGAGATTTGAATATGAAGGTCAGAATATATATGATGTTATAGATAAAGTTGGCATTTCACCCCTTCCTCCCTATATCAAAAGAGAATCTGAGGCAAAAGATAAAATTAGATATCAAACTGTTTTTGCTGAAAAAAGAGGTGCTGTTGCAGCCCCGACTGCAGGGCTTCATTTTACTGAAAATCTAATTAATAGAATTCATGAAAAAGGAGCGAAAACCGCACATACTACATTACATATTGGCCTTGGTACCTTCCGACCAGTTCAGGTAGAAGACTTAAACCGCCATCAAATGGATTCTGAATATTTTGAAGTGGATCCAAAAACAGCTATCGCTATTAATGAAACAAAGAAAAAACGTCGAAAAGTAATTGCAGTAGGCACTTCAAGTGTACGGTCTTTAGAAACTGTAGCTGTTTCTGGATTCCAAGTTTCACCAAAAAGAGGTTGGACAGATAAATTTATTTATCCACCATATGATTTTAAAATGGTCGATGGCCTCATTACAAACTTTCATCAGCCAAAAAGTACACTTTTGATGATGGTTTCAGCTTTTGCAGACCCAGACTTAATAAAAAAGGCTTATAGAGAAGCAAAGAAGAATAAATATCGTTTTTTGAGTTATGGTGATGCGATGCTTATCATTTAATTGATTTAAGTAATATTATTAAATGAAAATAACTGCTATTATAGCTGCAGCTGGATTTGGTGAGCGATTCGGAGAAAAAAAGCAGCTAAAATTACTTAATGGTCGACCGTTATTATTTCACACTATTCAACCCTTTATTAAATCTGAATTAATAAGTGAAATTTTAGTTGTTGTCCCAAAAGATGATGTCATTCAAGTAGAACGCGAATTTAAATCTACGCTTACATCAAAAAAGATTGAAGTCATCTCTGGAGGTAAAACAAGGCAGGAATCTGTTAATAATGGATTGAAAATATCTGACAAAGAATCTGAATTAATATGTGTTCATGATGGAGTAAGACCCTTTGTCACATTAAGTTTGATTGAGAAAGTGATAAAAGCATCTATGGAACATGATGGTGCGATTCTAGCTGCACCATCATCAGATACAATAAAAAAAATTATGGGGGATCAAATCTTAGAGACTCTTCCAAGAGAAACAATTTGGAGAGCTCAAACACCTCAAGTTTTTTCAAAGGCGGCACTTGAAGAAGCAATCCAAATTGCCATTGATGAAAATCTTGAAGGAACAGATGAATCATCAATTTTAGAGAAGATTGGTTATCAAATTGGTTTTATTGAAGGCTCTCCCTTAAATATAAAAATCACTACTAAAGAAGATTGGATTTTTGCAAAAGCAATTTACAAAGAGTTAAATGATTAAAGTTGGCATAGGCTATGATGCGCATCGCCTTGTAAAAGGTGAGCGCTTTGTGATTGGGGGTGTTGAAATCCCAAATGAATATGGATCCGTTGGCCATTCAGATGGCGATGTCTTAATTCATGCAATAGTGGACTCACTTTTAGGAGCAGCAAACTTTGGCGATATTGGAAAACTTTTTCCGAGTAGCGAAAAGAAATGGAAAGATTGTAACAGTTTAAATTTTTTAGATATTTCTAATGGTAAATTGATGTCAAAAGGTTATGAAATTATACATATTGACTCAATTATTCTTCTTCAAACCCCGATTATTTCAGAGTTCATTCCGGGAATGAAAAATAAAATTTCAAATATATTAGATATCGAACTATCTCAAATATCAATTAAAGCTACAACCACTGATTACCTTGGATATATAGGGGAATCCAAAGGACTAGCGGCTCAAAGTATATCAACAATTCAAAATAAATAAAAATGGGACTTATTTGTCCATCATACAGTAAAGTTAATATTGGATTAAAAGTACTAAGCCAAAGAGATGATGGTTATCATAATATATACACTATTTTCCAAGAATTAAACTTTGGCGATTCAATAGATATTGAAAAAAGAGAGCATGGGTTTAAAATCATTGCTAATGTTGATTGGATTCCTACAAATAAATCAAATATTTGTTATAAAGCATACACTGAAATAAAAAAGGAGTTTTCAGAGGTAAAAGGAATTCACATTAAAATTGATAAAAAAATTCCAATTGGAAGTGGTTTAGGTGGTGGCTCAGCTAATGCAGCGGCACTATTAAAAGGAATAAAAAATATATATAAACTTGAGGTAACTGAAAGCAAGCTTGAAGAAATTGGCGGTGAGGTAGGTGCTGATGTACCTTTTTTTATTAGAGGTAAAACCCAATTAGGAGAAGGTATTGGAGATAAATTAACACAATTACCCAAAGCTATAATTGGGACTTACTTATTAGTAATTCCTAAAATTTCGATACGTACAGAATGGGCATATTCAGTAATTAAAAACAGATTGAACAATCAAAACAAAAACGCTAAATTCTCAAGCTTTATCAACGAAGATTATTCTTCGTTGCAGATTTTTGAGAATGATTTTGAACAAATTGTGATTCCAGCATATCCGGAGATTGGTGCCATTAAAAGTAAGTTGCTTAATTTAGGCGCTCGGTTTGCCAGTCTGTCGGGCAGTGGCTCGACTGTGTATGGAGTTTATGACGATGAAGCTTCTGCTAAAGAAGCTGAGTTATTATTCCACACTTCACATCAGACCATTCTGGCAAATCCAACGAACAGTTAAATACTTGAATCATGTTTAGAATTATTTTAAATAATTTTTGGGGCGTCGTCTAATGGTAGGACACCTGGTTTTGGTCCAGGCAGTCGGGGTTCGACTCCCTGCGCCCCAGCAAAAAAGATTACTATGAAAGAAAAACTAAAAATATTCAGTGGACGTAGCAATCCTCTTCTTTCTGAAAAGATTGCAAAATCTTTAGGTAAAGAATTAGGAAAGCTTACCATTAAAACCTTTTCAGATGGTGAGCTATGGATAAAATTTGAAGAAAATATACGGGGTTGTGATGTTTTTATAATTCAACCAACAAATAGCCCAGCTGAAAATATAATGGAGCTAATTCTAATTATTGATGCTGCGGTAAGAGCCTCAGCAAAGACTGTTACTGCTGTTGTGCCTTATTTTGGCTATGGACGTCAGGATAGAAAAGATAATCCACGGGTTCCAATATCTTCAAGAGTTATGGTGGACTTAATTACAGCTACGGGAGCAGATAGAATAATAACAATGGATCTTCATTCAACTCAGATTCAAGGTTTTGCTGCAATACCATTTGACCATTTATACAGTCGTATGGTCTTACTAGATGCAATTAAAGCATTAAACTTAACGCCTGAAAATTCTGCTGTTTTATCTCCAGATGTAGGTTCGGCTCGCATGAGTCAAGCTTACGCAAAATATTTAGGAATGCATTTCGCTTTAATTGATAAAAGAAGGTATGCTCCAAATAAAGCAGAAGTAGTGCACCTTATTGGTGATTTAGATGGAAAAGATGTATTGATAATTGATGATATGATAGACACAGCTGGAACAACAGTAAATGCGGCAGATGCGGCTATGAGTAATGGCGCTAATAGCGTAACTGCTGTAGCTACGCATGCAGTACTGTCTGGCCCAGCTATTGATAGAATTAAAGATTCGGTGATTAAAAATTTAATTGTTACTGATACAGTATCTATTTCTGATGATAAAAAATTAGACAATATGAAAATTGTAACAGTTTCAAAAGTATTTGGAGAAGCAATTCAACGCATTTATGATGGAGAATCAGTAAGTGCCTTGTTTGAATTTTAATTAAAGGTAAATAAAATGGCATCTTATTATAAATTAACTATAGAGCAAAGATCAGAGCTTGGAACAAGTACTGCGCGATCAATGAGAAGAAATGGCAAAATACCAGCCAATTACTATTATCATGGTGAATCCAATCAAAATATTGCTATTGATAGAAAGATTTTTAACCAAGCCGTTCAATCGGGACAAAAAGTGTTTGAAGTTGAAATGAATGGAGAAACACTATATGTAATGATTAAAGATGCGCAATATCACCCGGTTACTGAAGATGTAATCCATATTGATTTAATGAGAGTAAGAAGAACGGAGAAGATGACCTTTTCTATTCCTATTGTACTTGAAGGAGAAGCTGCTGGCGCAGCTGAAGGCGGTCTTGTAGCTCAAGTTGCTTCGTCAATTGAAATTGAATGTTTTCCTACAGATGTCCCTGAAAACGTCACTTTAGATATATCAAGTTTAGAGCTTAACGGAGTGATGACAGCAAGCGAATTAAATTTATCAGAAGATATTGTTTTAATATCGCCGGAAGATACTACTATTGCTTTATGTAGCCCACCAAAGGCCGAAGTTGAGCCTGAAGTAGAAGAGCTAGAAGAAGGCGAAGAAGGCGAATCCAGTGAAGGTTCCAGCGATGGAGAAGAAAAAGATGAACCTGAAAAAGGAGAAGCTTCCGAGTAATCATGATTGCCTTTATTGGGCTTGGAAATCCTGGTGATAAATATGCAAATACAAAACATAATGCAGGCTATTGGGTGTTAGACGAATTAGCTAATCGACAGAAGTTGAGATTCAAACCTGGTAAGGGTGATTATATTTTTGCTCAACATCAAAGAAGAGAGTTGTTATTGGTTAAGCCAACAGCAGGAATGAATCTTAGTGGTGTTGCAGTAAAAGATGTAACGGTCCGGTGGAATCTTTTACCTTCTGAAACATATGTTATTCTTGATGATGTTGATTTACCATTAGGCTCAATTAGAATTAAACCTAAAGGTGGAGATGGTTGCCATAGAGGTATGGAAAATATTATCTATCAACTAAGAACTGATAATTTTCCAAGGCTTCGACTGGGAGTTGCAACCGATGAAAATTTACGTCCCGCTGAAAAGTTTGTTTTGAAACCGTTTCGTAAAGATGATGAATCTAAAGCCGAATCAATGATAAAACATGGAGCTGATGCTTTAGAAAATATTTTAGTTCGAGGTCTAAACCATACGATGAACCATTTTAATTCTTAAATAAGGAGTAATTGAACTAATGAATTCCAATTTTATTTTTGTAATTGGGGCTGCTGTTTTAGCCATGCTCTACTCGTTTTGGAAAACAGGTTGGATTAATAAACAGGATGAAGGAACGGATAGAATGAAATCTATTGGTTCAAGCATTGCAGATGGAGCTATGGCATTTTTGAAAGCCGAATATCGAATTCTTTCTATTTTTGTTATAGCCGTTGCTATACTTTTAGGTTTTGCAAATTCTGGAAGAGCTGATTCTAGCGCATTGATATCCTTATCGTTTGTTGTTGGAGCTATAGCTTCTGCTTTAGCTGGTTTTTTAGGAATGAAAGTGGCAACAAAAGCAAATAATAGAACAACTAATGCGGCGAGAGCAGGGTTAGCTTCAGCATTAAATGTTGCCTTTACAGGTGGATCTGTAATGGGAATGAGTGTCGTTGGCCTAGGGGTTTTAGGCCTTGGTGGATTATTTATATTTTATACTGGATATTATGGAAATGATGAAGTAAATATTAAAACTGTTTTAAATGTAATATCAGGATTCTCATTAGGAGCATCATCAATAGCATTATTTGCCCGCGTTGGTGGTGGTATATATACTAAAGCAGCTGATGTTGGAGCGGATTTAGTCGGCAAAGTTGAGGCAGGAATTCCAGAAGATCATCCCTTAAATCCAGCGACAATTGCTGATAACGTTGGTGACAATGTTGGAGATGTTGCTGGTATGGGTGCAGACTTATTTGAGTCCTATGTTGGTTCAATTATTGGCTCCATGGTGCTTGGTGCAAGTATAGTTGTTATGGGTGGATTTGATTTCAATTTTGTATTGCTTCCTTTATTAATTGCAGCTGCTGGAATTATTGTTTCTATAATTGGAACATTTATGGTTTCTGTTAAGGAAGGTGGAGACCCTCAAAAAGCCCTCAATCGAGGTGAATTTGGTAGTTCAATCCTTATGGTTGCAGTAATTTATTTTTTAATTCAAAAGTTTTTACCAGCTAATTTTGACCAGGGTCTACTATCATATACAAGTATAGGTGTTTTTTATGCAACAGTAATTGGGTTAGCAGCTGGACTTGGAATTGGTCTAATTACGGAGCATTATACAGGAACCGGAACTTCTCCTGTTAAATCAATTACAGACCAATCTGTAACAGGAGCTGCAACAAATATCATCGCTGGATTAGGCGTTGGTATGCAATCTACTGCAATCCCTATCCTGATTTTAGCTTCTGCTATTATGGGTGCTCATTATTTTGCTGGTCTATATGGTATAGCAATGGCTGCTTTAGGAATGTTGGCTAATACTGGTATTCAGCTAGCCGTTGATGCATATGGCCCAATTTCTGACAATGCAGGAGGTATAGCTGAAATGGCTGAACTCCCAGCAGAAGTTCGTGAAAGAACAGATAAATTAGATGCTGTTGGTAACACAACTGCTGCGATTGGAAAAGGTTTTGCTATAGGCTCAGCCGCATTAACGGCCCTTGCGCTCTTTGCTGCATTCATGGTCCAAAGTGGTATTACAAGTATCGATATTTCTAACCCAAAAGTTATGGCAGGTTTATTTGTTGGGGGAATGTTACCATTCCTTTTCTCATCAATGGCTATGGGGGCTGTTGGTAGAGCAGCTATGTCAATGATTGAGGAGGTTCGACGTCAATTTAGAGATATCCCTGAACTAAAAGCAGCTTTAGAGATATTGAATAAGGGTGATGCTTCATCTTGGTCAAAAGAGGATAAGGCCACTTATGAATTAGGGCTTGATAAAGCTGAGCATGGTAGATGTGTAGAAATTTCAACCCAGTCAGCTATCAAAGAAATGGTTTTACCTGGAATTTTAGCTATCACGACGCCTGTAATAGTTGGATTTATTTTTGGTCCTGAAACATTAGGTGGTCTTTTGGCTGGAGTCACAGTTTGCGGTGTGCTTATGGCTATTTTCCAATCAAATTCAGGTGGTGCATGGGATAATGCAAAGAAAATGATTGAAGAAGGGATTGAAGTAAATGGGCAATCATATGGAAAAGGATCTGATGCTCATAAAGCAGCTGTGGTTGGTGATACAGTTGGAGACCCATTTAAAGATACTTCAGGGCCATCATTAAATATTTTAATTAAACTTATGTCAGTGGTGTCATTAGTAATTGCACCACTAATTGCTTAAGAATTGAGGAGAATTCTATGAGATACTACGAAAGTCTATATATCGTAAATCCAAATTACGAACAAGAACGACTTGATGAAGTCATTAAAGCGGTAGCTGATAAATCGATTGAGCTAGGTTTTTCAATTATTAACCATCGTGTGTGGGGTAAAAAAAGATTAGCATATTCTATTGAAAAACATAAATATGGTTCGTTTATACTGCTTCAGTTTGAAACAGAATCAATCACTAATTTAGCAGACTTTGAACGTTTTATGATTTTACAAAAGACTATATTAAGAAATCAAACTGTAACGTTGAGTGTTAAGCCTGAAGTCCAGAGTGAAGAAAAACCGGTAAAAAGTGTAGAGCAAAAAGAAACCACTGAAGATTCAGCGGTGGTTAACGAAACAAAAGAAGAAAAAAAAGAAGACTCTGATGAAGAAACAAATGTTGAATCTGAAGAAGACTCTAAAGAAGTCCCACCAGTAGAAAATGAAATAGTGGTAGAGACTAAAGAGGCATCAGCTGAAGATGGAGAATCAGAAGAAAAAGCAGAGTTGCCTATTGAAGAAGAAGTAGCAGAAGAAGTAACAGAAGAAGTAACAGAAGAAGTAACAGAAGAAGTTCAGGAGTAAATTATGGCTTTTCAAAGTAGAAAAAAATTCTGTTTTTTTAAAGAAAATAGTATAACTGAAGTTGATTATAAAGATGTCAAATTGCTAAAACGGTTTATAACAGACCAAGGTAAGATTATGCCACGTCGTATTACGGGAACAAGTGCAAAAATGCATCGAAAATTAGTAAGAGCAATTAAACAAGCTCGCAATATTGCATTAATGCCTTATACTAACATAAGTACTGAGAGTTAATAATGGATATTATTTTATTACAAGATGTTGAAACACTGGGAACTTCTGGCGATATTATAAAAGTTAAACCTGGATATGCGAGAAATTTTTTATTTCCGCGCGGATTGGCCGTTCGTTCTTCCAAGCGAAATAGAGCTTTGGCGGATGAAAAAAAGAACTCTGCAAAAGCGAGGAAATTAAGAGAAACTCAAGTATATGAAGAATTAGTTAATAAGTTAAAAAATACGGAAGTAACAATTGAAGTACAAGTAGGTGAAGAAGATCGTCTTTTTGGCTCAGTTACGACTCAAGATATTCACAAGGCGCTAATTGAGAAAGATATAGAAATTGATCGACATTCAATTGAACTTGAAGAGCCAATAAAAGCTTTAGGTATTTATGACGTTAACATAAAGGTTGCAAAAGGATTACTTCAAGAGTTAAAAGTTTACGTCATTCAAGCGTAATTTTTTTTATATAAGTTTGAACCCTCTCTGGATATCTTTTCAGCGAGGGTTTTTTATTTGAGTTAGATTCTATTAACATGATTATGCAATCTATAAAGTATTACAGCCACCTCCTTCTCTTCTGGTTAACTTTTTTTACACTAGATCGTATATTATTCATATTATATAATGTAAATGAATTAGAAATTTCTAATTTTAAAAAAATAGAACCAATATTTCAAGGTTTTCGACTTGATCTGGCTACAGTATGTTATCTTACATTACCCATATTTATATTATGGCTGATTAGCTTATACATCCCCGTAAAAAAAACTCAAAAACTGATTAATATATATTTTATTTTAATTATTCCAGTATTGGTTTTTGGGATCATTCTCAACTTAGAAATTTATAATCAATGGGGACATCAAGTTGATAGAGACACTATTTCGTATTTAAAATACCCTAAAGAAGCTTGGGCGTCATCACTTAACTCTCCCCTATTATTATTGATATCTCTTTTTATCGCAGTTACATATTTTTTTTTAAAATGGAGCAAGCATATTTCAGAATTAAATTGGCAATTAAAGGGAAAAATATCAAGGTTTAACATAAAAGATATTTCAATTAGCACTCTTAAGGGGCTCGTTGCTTTTATAATATATGGCTTATGTATGCGAGGTGGGACTCAACTAGCACCAATTAATCAGAGCTTTGCTTATTATTCAAAAGAACCTGTACTAAATGCAACAGCAGTGAATACTGTTTACAATTATTTTTATGGTTACACTCAAAAAGAACATATAAATCCTTATAAGTACTTTACAGAAAAGGAAGTAGATAGCCTCCTATATAAGGAAGATAGTGAAAAAAATAAAAAAATAAATATAATTTCTAATAAAAAACCTAATATCATTCTTATAATAATGGAAGGGTTGGTTGCTGAAGTATTATTTGGAGATGAAAAATTAACTCCCAATATGAATCGTATAATTGAAAAAAGTCTATATTTTGAGAATATTTATGCAACATCTACCAGAACTGATCGAGGTCTAGTTTCAATTTTAAGTGGTTACCCTTCATTGCCAAATATATCTGTAGTAAAAGAACCAGATAAAGCAGCGCGCCTTTCTTTTTTACCAAAAGAGTTTAAAAGCAATGGATATTCAACCCGTTTTATCTATGGGGGCGAATCTGAATTTGCTAATATTAAATCATATCTTTTGAATTCAAAATTTGATAAGATAATAGATAAAAATAATTTTCAAAAAAATGATATGAATTCAAAATGGGGCGCACATGATCATGTGGTTTTTAATGAAAGTATTGAACAATTAAAAAATACAAAAGAACCATTTTTTACAACCATCTTGACACTCTCTAGTCATGAGCCCTTTGAAGTGCCTATGGAAACAATAATAAAAGGTGAAGATCGTCAATCTTTATATAAAAATTCAATAATGTATTTAGACAGGTCAGTTGGTGATTTTATGGACAAGGTTTCAACTGAAAAATATTATGATAATACAGTGTTTATATTTATTTCAGATCATGGATTTAGAGTTGGAGATGCAAGCAATCGAGAGAAAAAGCGATATCATATACCTTTTTTTATTTATGGTATGCCACTTAATAATAAATGGGTAGGAAAAAAAATATCAAAGATTGGAAGCCAATCTGATTTGCCTAAAACAATATTAAATCAATTAAATCTTAATTCAGACAACTTTAACTTTTCTAATGATATATTTATAAATAGCTCTTCTTTTGCTCAGTATACTTTTAGTCATGGGTTTGGGGTAGTTTCAGATAACCAAAGCCTAATATTTGATTATGATACGAAAGGTATCAAATATTCTAATAAAAACTCAGATATTAATAATGACTTACTTTTTAATGTTGGTAAGGCTTATTTGCAAAAAGCTTACCAGGATTTTATTGATAAGAAATAATTATGTTTGCTGAAGTTTCATTTCCAATCTCAAGCTACCAAACTTTTTCATATAAAGTTCCTGAACATTTAACCTCACAAATTGCAGTTGGAATTCGAGTGAAAGTTCCCTTAGGAAATCGTAAGGTTAATGGTATCATTGTTGGTATAAGTAACTCTTCTTCGTTCAAAGGTAAAATAAGAGAAATTCACGACCTAATTGATGATCAGCAAGTATTAAACGATAATTTATGGTCTCTTATCAAATGGCTTTCTAAATATTATAATTCACCTTTAGGACTGGCGGCCAAAGCTGTCCTTCCATCAAATCTTTCTACAAAATATAAACCAAAAGTAGAGGTTTTAGTCAAAGCTTTAGCTGTAAAAGACTTTAATGATTCTTTAGGAAGAGCCCAAAAAACTGTTTATGACCACCTTAAAAGCTTTGACGATAGCTTACCTGTTAAGGCTTTATCAGATTTCTGCTCTAATCCAAAAGATATTTGTAACAAATTAGCTGAAAAAGGATTGGTGTCGTTATTAGATAGGCCGATAATTCCTGATCTAAGTGAATTTGCTTTTAATACTAAAAATAAAAAGATTGTGTTAACTCAGGAACAAAATGTAGCACTAGATAAGATGGTTAGCTGCATGGATGAAAATAAGTTCAACCCCATTTTACTTCATGGTGTAACGGGTAGTGGTAAAACTGAAATTTATATTGAAGCAGCTCGACATGCTATAAAGATAAATAAGACAGTTATTATGCTACTTCCCGAAATTTCCTTAACGCCGCAGATAGCCGGTAGGTTTAGATCAGCATTTGGAAATGATGTGGCTTTATGGCATTCTAAGTTGAGCCAAGGTGCAAGGGCTTGGACATGGAAACAAATTTGTGGAGGAAAATTTAAAGTAGTGATTGGAGCCCGCTCAGCAATTTTCGCACCATTAAAAAATGTGGGATTAATTGTAGTTGATGAGGAGCAAGAATCATCTTATAAACAAGAATCTCCAAATCCCAGATATCATGCAAGAGATGTTGCGCTCATGCGAGGAAAGTTAGATAACGCCTCTGTTGTATTGGCAAGTGCTACTCCAAGTATGGAGTCTTATTACAACTATCTTAACGGTAAATATGAATACATACATTTAAAAGAAAGGTTTGGTAGTGCAAAGTATCCAAAGGTGCATGTAGTCGATATGATTAAGGAGTCGGAAGAAACTGAATTATATGGAAAAATTTTTTCAAGATTACTTTTAGAAAAGATTGAAGATCGTTTGTCCAAAAAAGAGCAAGTCATTTTATTCCATAATCGTAGAGGTTTTGCACCTATTTTAAGATGTGAAGATTGCGGGGAAATCACTATGTGTCCCCATTGCAATATTGCTTTAACCTATCATAAAAGTGGTAAATATTTACAATGCCATTTCTGTAATCATACTAAAAAGAGCATTCCTTCTAAGTGTTCTTCTTGCCAGAGTTATAACCTGAACCTCTCTGGTACTGGAACACAAAAAGTTGAAGATGAATTGTCAAATAAATTTCCAGACTCAAGAGTTAAAAGACTGGATGCAGATTCTGTACGATCAGGGATTAATCTTACAAAAATACTCCAAGAATTTTATGATAAAAAAATAGATATATTGATTGGGACTCAAATGATAGCCAAAGGGTTAGATTTTGCAAATACAACATTAGTAGGTATTATAAATGGCGATACAGGATTATTTCTACCAGATTTTCGTTCCGGTGAAAAAGTTTTTCAGTTAATCTATCAAGCAGCAGGCCGATCTGGAAGAGGTGAAATCCCAGGCGAGGTTGTCATTCAAACTTATAGTCCTGAAAACCCTGTAATTAAATGTGCAACCGAACTTAACGTAGAAAAATATTACAATATTTGCTTAGAAGAGAGAAAGGCGCTTTTATATCCACCATTTAGTTGGTTGGTAAAAGTTGAAATACGTGGCAAAAATATAACTGAACTTGAAAAATCTATTAATAGTATAAAAAATAGAATGATTGACCCACCAAAAGGAATCTCTATTCTTGGCCCCGCATTATGTTATCGAGAAAAGCTACGAGACTATTATCGAATGCAATTAATATTAAAATCAAACAAAGAATTAGATATAAATGGTACTACGCTTCACAAATATTATAAATCAATTATGTCTAAACAGTTTGAGGCAGAAGTCACTTCAAAACAAAGATTGATAATTGATATAAACCCTGTCTCATTATTATGAAAATTCTATTCTATTATTTTTTTAGTATCAGTATTTGTTTTGGTCAACTTTCTTTCAATGGAATAAATACTTGGACACAAAGCGGTGAAATAAGCTTGGCTGGTGGAGGGTTTTTAATAGACTATGAAAATAATTTTAAAAATCCAGGAACGCTAAAAAACTCAAAACGTAAAATCAGATTTTCTTCAATAAACTACCCTGCTGATATTACCGCACAGTCATTGATTGCTAATGGCGATTATAAAGAGCATACTTTTGGAATTAGGGTGAGTCGAATAAACTATGGTGTTTTCGAAGGGAGAACTATTGATAACCAAGTAACGGAAAGCTATTCTGCAGGAGATATAAATTTTGAGATAGCATATGCAAACTCTACACTTTCTAAGAAAATTAATTGGGGGGTAACTGGTGGAGTATTCCTAAGTAGATTAGAAAAATCTAAAGCAAGGACAATAATGTTGTCTCCGGGAATTACTTTTAATACTAAAATATTTACGTTAGGTATGATGCTAAAAAACTTTGGTAAAGTAACTAGTCAGTATGGTTCAGTTAAAGAAAAAATGCCATCTTATCTTATTGGTTCGATATCTCACAAACTATCTATTATACCTTTAACTATTGAGTTTGATCATTCTTATTTAATTAATGGAAGCCATGTATATTCTGTTCTTTCTGGTATTTATAAATTCGACAGTAATTTATTTATTAAAGCAGGAACCTCAACTAATCGTTTTGACCAAACTATAAATTCTTCCTTTGGCCAAAATATTTTTTCTGACTTAGGAATTGGTCTAGTGTATAAAATTGAAGATATAATAGTTGATATAAATTCTTACTCATACGGTACAGGTGGTTTAGTCTTTGCAATTGGAATATCAGTCTACTATTAATTAATAATTAAGGATTTAATTAAATTAATGTATTATTTAATTAAATTATTAAGCTGATAAATGCTATTAATTAAAATATTTAAGCAATCTTTAATGCTTAATAGAAAGTAAATATGTTCGATAATAGAGATATTCAAATCCTTGACCTTTTGCAAAAAGATGGAAGGGCTACCGCAAGTAATATAGCAAAAAAAGTAGACTTATCTATTCCTGCCGTTGGGGAAAGAATAAAAAAATTAAGTGAAAATGGAATAATTGATAAATTTGTGACAGTGCTTAATCACAAGAATGCTGGTCTTGATGTAACAGCGTTTATTTTTATTGTAAGCGAGCATTCAGATCATTACAGTGCATTCATAAATAAGACTAATGAATGCAAGGCAGTTATGGAATGTCATTCAATCACTGGTGGTGGGTCTCATATTTTAAAAATTCGTGCTAAGAATTCTCAAGGGCTTGAAGATTTACTATATGAAATTCAAAATTGGCCAGGTGTTTCTAGAACACAATCTAATGTTGTTTTATCTTCTTATAAGGAGACTAGAGATATTGACCTCCTCCCCTTCGCCCAACAAAATAATATATCTTAATTTATTTAATAACCTTATAGTTTATATCTAGTTAGTTAAAGTTGATTTAGCTGATATTTTTTATTAAAAGTATTTGCCTAATTTTGGCAGTTGGATATATATTTTATAGTGATTTTATATTAAAACATTAATATTTTAAGTTAAAATTAGTTTATACCTAAATAAATTAAGAGGAAAGTAAAATGCTTGGGATGAAAAGTATAAAAAGATTAGAATATATATGGTTAGATGGATATCAGCCTGAGCCATCATTGCGTAGTAAAATAAAAGTAACTAAAGATGAAACACCGCCGAATTGGTCTTTTGATGGATCTTCCACCCAACAAGCAGAAGGTGGTAGTTCAGATTGTTTACTATTACCAGTTCAAACTTATGATGGTCCTTTATATGCTGACCACCTAGTTCTGTGTGAGGTTCAAACTGGTGAGCATGAAACACATATTACCAATACTAGAGCCGCCGCCGCCGCAGTTGCTACTGATGAATGGTGGTTTGGTTTTGAGCAAGAGTATTTTTTTACTAATAGAAATGGTGACCCTCTTGGATGGGAAGAGGGAACTCCTAGACCACAAGGTGACTATTATTGTGGTGTTGGAACTTTAAATGTTGAAGGGAGAGAAATCTCAGAAGTTCATCTTGAGGCTTGTTTAGAAGCTGGAATAGAAATAACAGGAACAAATGCAGAGGTTGCTTTAGGTCAGTGGGAGTATCAATGCTTCGGTAAAGGTATAAAAGCTGCAGATGATCTTTGGGTTAGTCGATACCTTCTATATAAAATTGCAGAAGATTATGATGTTTGTGTTAATATTCATCCAAAACCTAAAACTGGCGATTGGAATGGATCTGGCATGCATGCAAATTTTTCAAATGATGAAATGAGGACACGTGGGACAGAAAAACTTTACACTTCTATTTGTGAAAAATTAGGGAAAGTTCATAAAGAAGGGATTGAAGCATATGGATCAGATAATGATATGAGGCTTACTGGTCTTCATGAGACACAAAGTATTGACCAATTCTCATATGGTGTAAGTGATCGTGGCGCAAGTATTCGAATACCTATATATACTGTGGAGCATAATTGGAATGGATATCTTGAAGATAGACGTCCAGCATCTAACGCAGACCCTTACAAAATCATAGATCATATCGTTGGTACTTTAACAAAATAATATAAAAAATAATTAGAATTGTTTAATTCATTAAACGATTTATGAACAAACATTGCTTTTATAAAGAGCAGTATATCTTATTAGGTTTTATTATTTTAATTTCGGATGTTAATTAAAGAATGATAATGAAACGCATTTTATATTTTATAATCATATTCTCAATTTTTATTGGCTGTGAAGAAGTTGAAAAACCTGATCGCTCAACGTGGAATATTATTCAAGAAGAAGTCCTTCTGTCTAGTTGTGCTAACTGTCATGCCTCTCAGACTGCAATTACAAAACAATCAGGTTTAGATTTATCAAAGAATGAAGCTTATAGTGAAATGGTTGGTGTTTCGCCAAAAAATATTGCTGCAAAAGAAGATGGTTTGGTCATAGTTAGTAACGAAGGTGGAATGAAAGGATTAGCTAAAAGTTTTTTATGGGAAAAAATCAATGCATATGATCGGGAGCATTATCTTAGCGATCACCCTCAATATGGTCAAATGATGCCTCCCGGCGAAAACTTTTTATCCGATGGCCAACTAAAATTTATTAGATCTTGGATTGAAGCTGGAGCTCCAGAATCTGGAATTGTAGTTGACGAAAAATTATTATTGGACTCAAATCGATATTCACCACCTGAGTTTACACCTTTAAATCCACCAGAAAAAGGGATACAGCTACACATTAAGCCTTTTGAAGTAAAGCCAAACTATGAAAGAGAATTTTTTCAATATACAGATTTAAATATTGATGGAGATATATATGCAAATCGTATTGAAATTGAAATGAGATCAGGAAGTCACCACTTTATTTTATATTCGTTCGATAAAAATATAAATAATTCAAACATACCCGAATATGATATTAAAAGAGATTTGAGGTTTGAGGATGGAACTATGAATGTACAGACTCTTAGAACTATGCAATACCATGAATTTTTTAGTGGAACACAATGGCCAAGGATGGATTACAATCTACCTCCAGGTGTAGCTTTTAAATTGAATTCAAAATTTGGAATAGATCAAAACGCTCATTATGTTAATCGTTCTGACTCCATCATAATTGGAGAAGTTTTTACAAATATTCATACGATTGATCGTTCAGAAGTTGAAAAAGTTGCAAATATAATAAATTGGTCAAATCAAGAAATTTTATTACCACCAAGAAAGGTCACCACGCTTAATAAAAGTTTTATTACGGATGCTCCAATTTATATAGGTCAACTTTTTTCACACGCACATGAAAAAATGACAGAGTTTGTAGTTAAAATTAAAGGTGGTGAACGTAATGGTGAATTAGTTTATTGGACAGATGATTGGGAGCATCCGCCCATCATTAATTATGATCCACCTATCCAATTAAATAACGGCGAAGGCCTTGAACTTATTGCTACCTACGATAACCAAGAAGACAGATTTATTACATTTGGCTTTTTGTCTACGGATGAAATGATGATTTTATTTGGTTGGTATTATAAGTAAATATTTATGCGATTTAAACCTTTTTTTTATTTAATAGTTTCCATTTTAGTCTTAATTGCGCAACTTTTTTCTCAAAATAAGAATCCTGTTATCTTAGTTCATGGATTCATGGGGTGGGGTCCAGATGAAATGGGCTCATATAAATATTGGGGAGGAAAATTTGATATTGAAAAAGAATTAAAAGCAAATGGATTTGAAGTTTATACTGCGAATGTTGGGCCAGTCTCATCAAACTGGGATCGCGCTGTGGAATTATACTATCAAATTAAAGGTGGCCAGGTTGATTATGGAAAAACTCAGGTAGAAAAATATGGTATCATTCAGAAACCAAATAATAAAGAATATATAGGTTTATACCCTGAATGGAGTGATGAGAACCCAGTTCACCTTGTAGGCCATAGTATGGGCGGGCAGACAATAAGGATGTTAGATTACCTACTTAAAACAGCAATCACGGATTCCTCTCTAAAATATGAAGAGAGTCAGCTTCTTGGACAAATAAATGAAGGCTGGATAAAATCAATAACTTCAATTTCAACGCCACATAATGGAACAACTCTTTCAGATATAGTTACTTCAGGAATACCTTTCTTACAAGATTTTATTGGTCTAGCAGCAGTAGTAGGGAATTCATTCTACGACTTTGATCTTGAGCATTGGGGTTTTAAAAGAGATGGCGAAGAAACTTGGGGAAGTTATTTTTCAAGAATGCGAAAACACCCAGCTTGGGGGACAAAAAACAGTGTAGCATGGGATGTCAGCGTTCAGGGTGCTCGCGAAATGAATAGCCTTTGTATTGCAAACCCAAATATATATTATTTTTCATATGTAACTAGCAATACAATATTAGATTCAACATCAAACAGACATGTGCCTGATAAAAACATGTCATATATAATTAGAGCGAATGCAAGACTTATGGGTATGAAAAAAGCATATTATTCTGATGGGTCAGAAACTGACTCAACATGGTTTGAAAACGATGGAATTGTAAATAAAAAATCAATGCTAGGTCCAACTACAGGAATAAATGGATCAGATCCAATAAGTAATTATAGAATAAATGATATATTAATTCCAGGACAATGGTATGTTATGGGTGAATACAAATCAGATCATAGAAAATTTGTTGGTCATAGTATTCGCAAAGAAAAGTTTGAAGAACTAATTAAAATTTATGTAGAACATTTGTTGTTATTATGGACATTGCCAAAATAAAATGATTGATATTAATAACTTTAATAAATTAGAAATACGTGTAGGTGAAATATTAAGGGTTGAATTATTTCCTGAGGCAATTACACCTGCATATAAATTAAAAATTGATTTTGGTGATTATGGGATAAAATGGTCAAGCGCACAAATAACTAATAATTATTCAGTAAAAGAACTCCAGGGTAGACAAATTATTGCAGTAATGAATCTTGGCATCAAAAAAATAGGTTCTTTTAAATCTGAAGTTTTAGTAATGGGTGCTGATGATCAAAATGGGTTTACAAGATTGCTAGATGTAAATAAAAAAATTAAGAATGGAGCAAAAGTTAATTAATAGCTTATTGTAAATAGGTTTAATTATTTGTAATATACAAATATGGAGTTTGGTGAATTATTAAAGCAGTTTCTAATTGATCTTCAGTCGCTTTTTAGAACAAGCACAAAAAAATTAAATCTTACTCTACCTCAAATTATACTTTTATCATCAATTCCAATAGATGGTATAGATATGTCAACTCTTTCACAGAGGATAGGAGTTGACAATAGCACTTTAACTAGACTAATAGATATTTTAATAAAAAATAATTTTGTACGAAAAATTAAAAATCCAAAAGATGGTAGGTCTTTTATTATTTTGTTAACGGTAAGTGGTGAAAAATTACAATTTAAAATAGAGCAACAAATTGATCAATTTGGATCTAAGATTTTTAGTAAAATACCAATTGAAGATCAAGATGAAGTGAAAGAAACTTTATCCACTTTACATTGGCTCATTTCAAAACATCGTTTAAATTCATAATAATTGTATAATACAAATATTAATAAAGCATTATTGTTATGGTACGATGTGCATAAGCGAAAATTACCATGGCGTGAAATTAATGACCCTTATAAAACATGGCTCTCTGAGGTGATGTTACAACAAACTCAAGTAAATACTGTAATTCCGTATTATAAAAAGTGGATTAAAAAATATCCGACATTATTAAGTGTTGCAAACTCTGATATTGATGATCTTCTTAAGTTATGGGAAGGTTTAGGCTATTATTCTAGATGTAAAAATTTTTATAACGCATGTCAAATTGTAATGAATGATTATTGTGGTGAAATTCCATCAGATATTAAAAAGTTTAATTCACTGCCAGGCGTTGGTCCGTATATTGCAGCTGCTGTAATGTCAATTGCATTTAATCAATCACACCCTGCAATTGATACTAATATTAATAGAGTTATGTTTCGTTATTTAGGATTAAAGAATAAAACTAATTATAACAAAAAAAGAATAAATTCAAAACTAGCTACTTTTAATAATTTAAGAGCTGGTGATATTAATCAATCAATAATGGATATAGGTAGTTCAATATGTAAGACTAATTTTGTAAAATGTGAAAATTGCCCACTTTCTAATTCTTGCAAAGCTTTTATAAATGGGAATCCACTTTTATATCCTAATCCTAAGGTAAAAAAAGCAATACCAATAAATTATTTTATTGCATGTTTTATTCAAAAAAATAAATCAATGTTAATAGTAAAACGAAAAAATGACGACGCATTAGGTGGACTTTGGGAATTACCTATGATTAAAGTTGATGAATTAAATAATAGATCATTATTCAATGAGTCATTAAAAAATAAATATAATATAAATTTGAATATAAATTATAAAATTGGAAATATTGTTCACTCATTTTCACACTATAGAATGAACATATCATTTTATAATTGTGAAATAAAAAATTCAAAATTTTATTCAACCTCAGATACTAATTATATTAAATGGATAACTCGAAAAGAAATAAATAATTATGCATTCCATAAAGCAAATCATAAGTTATTTGACTTATTAGAAAAAAATAATGTTTAAGGCAATTATTTCAATAATTATTTGGCCATTTTGGGCAATAATATTTCTATTTGGTACGATTATTTATTCTTTAGCAATTATTTTATTTCCAGCACATAAACTTCATAAATTGGCACAGATAATAGCACGAATTTGTATGATATTTGGAGCACAATGGTTCAAAGTTGAAGGTTCAAAGCCGGACCAAAGTAAAGGTCCTTACTTGTATTTAATGAATCATCAATCACTATTTGATGCTTTTATGATTGTTGCAGGAGTACCGCATTACTTCACAGGAGTGGGTGCGATTGAACAGTTTTCTTACCCTGTTTGGGGCTATTTAGCAAAAAAATATGGAGTAATTCCACTAGTGAGGCAAGAGTTAGGTTCAGCAATTACAAGTTTAGAAAAATTAGAGGAAGTTATTAATAACGGAACATCAGCAATGATTGCACCTGAAGGAACAAGAAGCTTAAATGGTAAATTAGGTAATTTTAAAAAAGGAGCTTTTCATGTTGCAAAAAACACAGGCGTTACAATTATTCCTGTAGGTTTAAAAGGTGCATACGAAGCAAAAAATAAAAATGATTGGCGAATTAAGCCAAGCATTCTAACAACAGTTTTTGGCAAGCCAATAACGCAAGATCATTATGCGAATATGACAGTAGAAAGGTTAAGTGAAAAAGTTAAGATAGAAATTCAAAAGATGATTGATTAAAATATGAATATTGAAAATCTAACATATTATAATGTGGTTAAGTTTCTTCACTTAATAGGTATGGCTGCTTGGTTTGGTACAGCATTAACAGTATCTATTATTTGGTCAAGAAAAAATACAAACGATAAAGCACTCATTTTAGATTTAATAACAAAAGTTGAGATGCCCGCATCATTTTTTATTCCACTTTCTGGAGTATTAATGTCAATTGATAGAATGTATTGGCTTACTATAGGCTGGATGCAAATCAAGATTTGTATTGGATTATTAACTGTAGTATTTACTCATCTTTCGAGATCTAAACTGATTCATAGCGATATGGAAAATGATTATATTAAACAAAAATTTACCATGAATAGAAATCTTGGGTTATTAGGATTGTCTCTAATAATAGTAATTGTTGGGTTCAATTAGTTTGGATATAAACAATAATTATGTTCCAATAGAATTGATTAATGTAAAGAATGAACAATCTATTTTAACTGTTCTTAAGCCATTAAAAAAAATACGTTCTAAAATTCAAATATTATCTTATTTATCAGAATGGTGTCCTGATTGTATCAATCAAATAAGTTCATTAAGTAAAATTTATGATGATTATAAAAACTTTGATTTAACAATGAGGATAGTAATGGATTATGCTCAAAAAAAGGCTTCAGAAAAATTTATAAAAAATAATGATATATCGATTCCTTATTCATTTGGTGAATTATTTGAAAAAGATGAATTATTAAAATTAAAGACGGAGTTTTACAAATTTAGAAAGACTGTAAATGATAATAGAAAGTGGGGAGTCCCTTTCCATTTTATAATTTTTGATAATCAAATTTCAAAAGTTGGTATTATTAAAGGCGAATTTAATGATGAAGAAATAAGAACTTATTTTTTGAAAAACTTATAGTTTACTTCAACTTACCCTGATAAAGGCAAATCATATATTTCTTCAAATTCTTCAGTTTTTATCATTCTGATAGCATCCCATGTTAGTTTTGTACAGGCTTTTGCACATATTTGACAACCTATACATTCATCATGACGAACTTGAACAGGTGGTATTGGAATCCCATATTTTTCTTTGGGGACTGGCTCAATGCAATCAACTGGACAAAAAGGTACACAAACTTGGCATCCAGTACAATTATCTTCGTCAACAACTGCAATAAGTTTAGGTTTTTTCTTTTTGTAGTTAACTTTTTCTGCAGGATCAGGTACAGTTTTATAATGATCGTAATTTGTTTTGTTTGGCATTTTTTTCTTTATTCTATCAGGTAAGAATTTAATAGAGATAAAGAAATTAAAAGAATTTATTTTTTATGATAAAAGCCTTTTTGTCATTTAATAAAAGTAGTTTAATTTTAGTAACGCTTTGAAAACATTATTAGGAGAAAACAATGGCTTACATTATAGCTGAACCTTGTGTTGGAACCTGCGACACAGCTTGTGTAGAGGTTTGCCCGGTGGATTGTATCCACCCCAAAAAAGAAGATTGGGACGCAAAGGGATATGATGAAAATAATTTAGAGGACAAATTATTATATATTGATCCGGAAGAATGTATTGACTGTGGGGCATGTGAACCTGAATGTCCAGTTGAAGCAATCTTTGAAGAGAGTGAAGTTCCAGAAGAATGGAATAAATATATTAAAATTAATTACGATTATTTTGGTCGCGAATATTCTGGTTAATTTTGTTAAAAAAATACCTAGTGAAACGGCTGTTACTAATTCAACAGCCGTTTTTTTTGTATTATTATGAATAAAGAAAAAATACTCAATTTATTAAAAAATATAAATTATCCTGGTTTTAGCAGAGATATTGTATCCTTTGGTATGGTAGATGAAGTTAAAGTTGAAGAAGATTCTGTCACTGTAGCTTTAAAAATAACAACTCAGCAAGAAGAGAAAAAGAATTCTGTAATTAATGAAGTAAAAAAGCTTCTCAAAAGCACATCAAAATTTAAGAATATTTCTGTGGATATCATTGAAAGTAAGACGGACTCTTCGCCAAGCGCAGGCCCGCAGGCTCCTCAAAAGCAGCCTATTAGTCCATTAGAAGGAATAAAACATGTTGTTGCTGTGGCAAGTGGAAAAGGTGGAGTTGGAAAATCTACTGTAGCTGCTAACCTTGCTCTTTCATTAAAACAATTAGGTTTTAATGTAGGTCTCCTTGATTTAGATATTTATGGTCCTTCATTGCCAATAATTTTAGGAATTAATGAGCAACCAAATCTTACTCAAGATAAAAAACTAATACCCTTGGATCATATGGGAATGAAAATCATGAGTTTTGGTTTTATTAGTGGCAATAAATCTCCAGTTATATGGAGAGGTCCATTAGTAGCTCGAATGACAGAACAGTTTTTTAATGATGTATTGTGGGGTGAATTAGATTATTTAATTTTGGACTTACCTCCTGGTACAGGCGATGTTCAACTAACACTAACTCAGAAATTAAAAATTGATGGTGCTATTATTGTAACAACTCCTCAGGATATTGCCTTAGCAGATGTTAGGAAAGGTGCTGATATGTTTAGAAAAGTACATACTCCCGTTCTTGGTGTTGTTGAAAATATGTCAGGCTTGTTTTTAGAAGGGGAAGTTAAGAATGGAGATAATATTTTAATTGAAGGACAACCTGTGGATGTTAGAGATGATGGAAAATTTGCAATAAGAATTGATTTATTTAAACGTGGAGGAGGTAAATCTGAGAGTGAACGTTTAAATGTACCATTATTAGGAGAGATTCCTATATCACAAGATATAATGGAAGCAACTGATATTGGAAAACCAATTGTAGCTCAAAGTCCTGAAGCGCACGTTTCAAAAATTTATCTTAATATTGCTGAAAAGGTTAAAGATGCCTTGAACTGATGTATAGTTTTTTTATAGACACTATTGTCATTGTTTTCTTAGGATATGCTATTTCCCACCCTTTATTCTTATGGCTAACACCAATAAAAAAAATTGATACGAGCTTTTACAGGTTTAATTTAGGTTTATCCTGTATAATTGGATCTCTAGGTGTAATAGGATACATTGGTATAGAATCAAATTTTATTTCAAAAATTTATATTTGGCTTTGGATTAGCTTAGTATTGATTATTACTGCTTATTATTGGAATTCTAAGAGAATAAATAATTTTATAATTTCTATTATTTCAATTTTAGGGTGTTTTGCTTTTTTCCAAATTATCATTCAAATTTCACCTAAATCAAATTATCTAATTCTTTTTTTTATGATATTATTGGGCTCAATGATTACTGCATCAGTCTTCTTTTCAATGATTTTAGGTCACTGGTATTTAAACGTTATTAATCTACCGATTACACTACTCAAAAGATCAATTGTAGTTTTTTCATTGCTTCTAGTGGTTCGTACTTTGTGGGATGTAATTTATATGTCAATAGAAAGCGTAACAGATTCGTATGGTATAAGCTACAATCTTTGGGCTTTTACATTTGAATTTGATGGTTTTTTATTAGCAATAGCAATGTTTATGGGGAATGTCGTTCCTTTAATATTAAATTTATTTATTTGGAAGACTTTGAAATTACAAGCAACACAAAGTGCAACAGGTTTAATATACGTTTCAGTTCTCTCAATTCTTTTTGGAGATCTTTTATTCAAATACTATTTACTTAAGTTTGGATTTTTACTTTGAGTCACTTTGAATGCGTAAAATGTAATAGAATTATATCTTTTGAAAGAGTGGATGAATGCAGTCATTGTAAGCGCCCAGATTTATTTAATTCAGATATGGATTTTTCTTTTTGTCCAATTTGTGAAAGTAAACATTTATATAAAAAAAAAGATTTTAACCAAGCATTAGGGTGTATGATTATTTTGATTGGTGCTTTATTTGTTCCTTGGACATATGGATTAAGTTTAATATTTTTATCTGCTCTAGATTATTTTCTATATCGTAGAATTAAAGACTCCGTAGAATGTTATAAGTGTAAAACAGAATTCAAAAATATTAATGTCCCTACAAGTTTGGAACCTTTTGATCATCATATAGCAGAATTATATGAGAAACATAATATTTGATTATTTATTGATTGAGTATCTCTCAAAGGGTAACTTCGCCAGCTGTTTTTATACTATAATAAATACAAATTGAATTATGTCTAAGTTGCTTAGAAAACAAATATTAGAACAAGGTGATATACCCAACCATATTGCAATCATTATGGATGGTAATGGTCGATGGGCAAGTTCAAAGAACTTACCCAGAATTTCTGGTCATCAAGAAGGAATCAATTCTGTACGCGAAATTGTTCAAATTTGCGGTGAATTAGAAATTTCTCATTTAACACTTTATACTTTTTCAAGTGAGAATTGGAATAGACCCAAAGTTGAAATAAAAGCAATTATGAAGTTATTATTACGAACAATAAATAAAGAGTTAAATAACTTAAATAAAAACAATGTAAGATTGTCAATAATTGGTGACTTAAATGATCTGCCAAAAGATCCACAACAAGCAATGATTGAAGGAATTAATAAAACAAAGAATAATACAGGTCTTAATCTTATATTAGCTCTGAGTTATGGAAGTAGGCAGGAACTAATAATGGCTTTTAAACGTATTGCTAATAAAGTTGAAAAAGGCAAAATGAAATCTGAAGATATTTCACAAGAAATCATAACAAGGGAACTTTATACTTGTGATACTCCTGATCCAGATTTATTGATCAGAACTGGAGGCGAACATAGAATAAGCAACTTTTTATTATGGCAATCAGCATACACAGAATTATATATGACAGATAGTTTTTGGCCTGATTTCAGAGAAGACCAATTATTGAAGGCAATTCTTGACTATCAAAATAGGCAAAGGCGCTTTGGCCAAACAAGTGAACAGGTTTCATAATGAGAAAGTTACTATTTTTATTTATCATAGCAAAAGTCATCGCTCAGGCGCCACCATCGTTTAAGCTAAGTGAAATAAATATTGATGGGAATTTTGCAACAAGCGAAAATATGGTTTTATATACTGCAGGGCTTCAAAAAGGGCAAGAAGTTTCAAGTGAAGACTTTCGTCGAGCAGTTAAGCGTCTTTGGGAACTAGGAGTTTTTAATGATATCCAAATTCACTTTGATGGTGAAACACCCGAAGGAATAATAATAACTATTGAGGTTAAAGAAGCCCCGGTACTAGGGCAAGTGATTTTTAAAGGAAACAAAAAATTAAAAGATAAGAAATTTAAAGAAGAAATAACTTTTCAAAGGGGTATGCGTATAAAGCCAAATTTTATTACTAAATCAATTAAGAAAATGAATCAACTTTATATGGAAGATGGATATTTTCTAGCAAATATTTCAGCAAGGATGGACTCTGTTGGCTCTGGGAAAGATCAAAAGCAAGATATAACTTTTTCTATTAAAGAAGGTAAGAAACTAAAAATAAAAGATATTAAAATTGAAGGTCGCAATAATAATTTTGGTTGGATTGCAACAAAGGCCTGGATTCCTTTACCTGATTTTGTTAGAAAAAAACTATCTTTGTTAAAATTAAGGTGGCAACTAAAAGAGACTAAGATTCGTTCTTGGTGGCGAATTTGGGCTCCTGCTTATGATCAAAAGAAATTTGATGAAGATCTTAATGTATTGACTACTTTTTATCGTGATGAAGGTTATAGAGATTTTAGTATTCTTTCTGACTCAGTTTATTACGAGCCTAAAAAACGTGGACTAGTTGTTCTCCTTAATGTGGATGAAGGAAATCAATATAAATTTCGAAATTTTAGTTGGGAAGGCAATGAACTTTATACTACAGAAATATTAGATGGTGCATTAAATATAAATCAAGGGGATCCCTACAGCCAGGCAGGTTTTGAGAAAGCAGTCTTTCAAGATGTTCAAAGTCTTTATATGGATCGCGGTTACCTATATAGTAGTATAGAACCATATTTTACGCCAGTTGGTGAAGACTCTTTGGATGTGCATTTTTCTGTAACTGAAAATAATGAAGTATACATTCGAAATATTAATATTTATGGGAATGATAAAACACGTGAGAATGTTATACGTAGAGAGTTAGATGTTTTCCCAGGTGATTTATTTCGTAGAACTTTATTGCAAAGAAGTATGCGAAAATTAAGTGTGCTAAATTATTTTGATCCTACTTCATTAAGTCCAAATGTAATTCCAGTAGATGAAGATGAAATAGATTTAGATATTTCATTACAAGAAAAATCTTCTGATAAAGCAAGTGCAAATGTAGGATTTACTGGCATATATGGAATGACAGGTGGCGGAAACCTTGAATTCAATAATTTTTTAGGTAAAGGGCAGGTTTTATCTTTTGGCTTTAATGTTGGGACACAGGTTTCTGTAATGAATAATTATGGTACACCAGGTAAATACGAGAGCTTTAATATTAGATTTATGGATCCAATGTTTAGAGACACTCCAAACAGAATTGGTTTTTCTCTTTTTTACACATTTAGAGGACAAGGTAACTCATATTATTTTTATCCTTTTGATCAATTATCAAAGGGTGGTTCAATTGAATGGGGTCGAAGATTAAAATGGCCCGATGATTATTTTAGAGCCTATTGGTCTTTAACATTACGTAGAGCAGAATATATGGGTGATGAAGAAGTATTAAATGAATATTTAGGAAGTTTCAGAAAATCTACAGGCATTAACTTATCTCAAACTATTGTTAGGGATAGTAGAGATCAGGCTGAATTTCCAACCCAAGGATCAAGCGCAACACTTGTATCAACTTTTTCTGGTGGTTCCCTTGGTGGTGACGAACATTACCATAAGCATGTTTTAACATTAGACTGGTATACTCCAACCTTTTGGAAATTTGTTCTAACTAGTTCATTAAAAATGGGTACAATTCGTCAGTTAAATGTTGGCGGCGGATATACCTATATTCCACCTTATGAAAGATTTATTATGGGTGGGAATGGGATTCCTTATGGAACTATGCTTAGAGGCTATCCAGATAATTCTATTGGACCATTAACAGCTCAGGGTCGTGGTATTGGCGGTAATACCATTATGAAGTATTCAACAGAATTTAGGTTTCCTTTTTCTGAAAATCCTGTAGTTTATGGAATGTTATTTGCTGAAGCGGGCGGAGTTTGGAATGATACCAGACTAATAAAGTCACTTGGATCTCCAAGAAGAGAGCCTCTTGAACTAAAAAGATCTGCTGGTATTGGAATCAGGTTTTTTATGCCAATGATTGGACAGCTAGGTTTCGATATGGGATATGGATTTGATGATATTGTTGGAGATGGAAACCCACAAGGATGGGAATATACAATTATATTTGGAAGATAAAATTAAATCAAGGAGGTCAATATGACTCATAAAATCATTAAAAAAATTAGTGTTTTAATAATAGTTTTACCAATAATGCTCGTTGCGCAAAATAAAATTGGTTTTGTTCAATCAGATCGTATTCGCGCTGAATATGAAGAGTTTAAGGATGCAGAAGCTCAGCTTCAGCTTGAGTATAGACAAGTTAATACACAGTATAACATGATGGTTATGGAGCTAGATAGTATAAAGCAAGCATTTGAAACTCAGCGTCTTATGAGTAGTCCTGAATGGCGTAAAGAAAAAGAGGCAGAAATTGCATCGCGTGAAGCAACAATTCAAAAATTTCAAGTTACGATGGTTGGTCCTGAAGGTGAATTATACAGAAGGCAAGCACAATTAGAGTTTGATATACTTTCTAAAGTTAAGCGAGCTGTTGATAAAGTAGCTGCCTCAAAGAGTATAGATTTTATTCTAGATGGATCAACGTCACTTTTATACGGAAATCCAACTCACGATTTAACGGATGATGTTTTATTTGAATTAAGAAAATACAATGTCTCCGACACAAAAAAAGACGAGACTAAAAATTAACACGGGTTCATATGCCCACTTTAAAAGAATTAGCTGATATAGTAGATGGTAATTTAGTTGGTAATCCTAAATTACTAATAAATGGAGTTTCAACTATTGATGATGGAAAGCCAGAAACAATTACTTTTATAGGCTATAAAAAATATAATAAATACGCACCTATATGTAAAGCTTCAGCCATAATTGTTAAAAACAAAGTTTTACTCAACAATTTAAATGGTATAGTAGTAAATAATCCTCAAGAAGCAATTGTTAAAATACTAGAGTATTTTAGTCCTCAGTATCCAGAAGAAAGAGGCATTCATAAAACTGCACTTATAGATTCAAGCGCCATTATTGGTAAAAATGTTTCTATAGGTCCAAATACTATAATTGGTAAAGATGTTATAATTGGTGATAAAACAAAAATTGGTGCAAACAATATTATTGAATCTGGTACCGTTATTGGTAAAAATAGTATTTTAAGTCATAATATCCACTTATATCATAAAACTGAAATGAATGAAATGTGCATCATTCATTCTGGAGCAATAATCGGTTCTGATGGGTTTGGTTTTTTTACAAATGGTGATAAACATATTAAAATCCCTCAAAATGGTGGAGTTGTTATTGGGAAAAATGTGGAGATTGGTGCAAACTGTACTATTGATAGAGGAACCATTGGTAATACAATTATTAAAGATTATTGTAAGTTTGACAATGGTGTTCAAATTGCACATAATGTATTAATAGGTAAGGGTTGTTTAATGGCAGCGCACGTAACTATTGGAGGGAGTACAAAAATTGGTGATTATTGTGTATTTGGTGGGCAAGCAGGAGCGATAGATCATATTAAAATTGGCAAGAAAGCGATATTTGCCTGTTATACGGCGGCAATGAAAAATCTTTCTGGGAATAAAATATATTCTGGAGCACCAGCACGAGAAATTAAAGAAAAAAATCGAAGAGATGCTGTTTACATTGAAGTAAAACAATTAAAAAAACGTTTAAAAATAATTGAAGATAAATACTTAAATTAATAGTCTATGAGTTATATAAAATTTCAACGAACAATTGAATCTAAAACCTCTTGTGTAGGAGTGGGCTTACATACTGGTGTAGAATCTAAGATTACTTTTAAGCCAGCCAAAGATAACTTTGGTATTCGATTTAAGCGTATGGATGTTGAAGGTTGTCCTGAAATCAGAGCAGATATAGATCATGTCGTTGATATTTCTCGAGGAACAACAATTGAAGAAAATGGAGTTAAAATTCATACAGTTGAACATGCTCTAGCAGCTTGTGTTGGCCTAGGTCTAGATAATGTACTAATTGAATTGACCGAAAAAGAACCGCCAGTAATGGATGGAAGTTCAAAAGATTTTGTTGAAGCATTATCAAAAGCAGGAATAGTTAAGCAAGAGTCACCAAGAAACTATCTACATATAGATGAAGCTGTAGGATATACTGATGTTGAAAGAGGTGTGGATATTCATATAATGCCATCTGATCAGTTTAGAATTACATTTATGATTGATTACGAATTTCAAACTTTAGGGACTCAATTCACAACTTTAGATCAGGTAGAGAAAAAATTTGCAACTGAGATAGCGCCAGCAAGAACCTTTTGTTTTTTAAGTGAAGTAGAGACACTCAAAGAAAATGGACTTATTAAGGGTGGCAACCTTGACAATGCTGTAGTAATTGTTGACAAAGATATTGATCAAACTGAAGCAGCTACCTTAAAAAAATTATTTGGGATTAATAAAGAAATCAGCTTAGGCGCAAATGGAACTTTAAATGGAAAAGCACTTAGATTTGCAAACGAACCAGTAAGACATAAAGCTCTGGATTTAATTGGAGATCTTGCTTTGTTAGGAATGCCACTACAAGGACATGTTATAGCATCAAAAAGTGGTCATGCTGCAAACGTAGAGTTAGTTAAGCGTATTAAAAAATTTTATGAGAAGAAAATTCTACAACAAAAGTACCAAAATAGTGCGCGGAAAGACTCTGCTTTTGATATTAATGCTATTCTAAATTTATTGCCTCATCGATATCCATTTGTTCTTGTTGATAGAATAATTGATATTACACCAGGTGAAAAGTTAACGGCTATTAAAAATGTTACAATCAATGAACCTTTTTTCCATGGACACTTTCCAAATCAACCAGTAATGCCAGGTGTTTTAGTTCTAGAAGCAATGGCGCAAGCTGGTGCATTACTATGCTTAAATAGTATTGAGAATCCAATGAAAAAAAATATGTTCTTTTCAGCACTATCAGATTCAAAATTTCGCCACACTATAATTCCAGGTGATCAGTTACGACTCGAAATGAGTCTTGCCAAGTTTCGACTTGGTACAGCATTACTTATTGGTAAAGCTTATGTTGGTGACAAACTTGTTGCCGAAGGTAATTTAAAAGCAACTGTTGTGGATCGGGCAGGAGCCTGAACCTATCTCCATCCATCCTACAGCTATAATTTCTCCAAAGGCTGAATTCGGCCAAAATGTATCCATTGGTGCTTATACTATTATTGAGGATAATGTTAAAATTGGAGATGAAACTAAAATTGGAAACCATAATACAATCTGTAATGGAACTTCAATAGGATCAAATTGTAAAATTTTTCATAATACTTCTATTGGTGAAGCTCCGCAAGATCTTAAATATGATGGTGAAGAAACTTTAACATTTATTGGAGATAATGTTAAAATACGAGAGTCAGTTACCATTAATAAAGGAACTAATGCTTTTGGAAAAACTATTATAGGAAATAACGTTTTATTAATGGCTTATGCCCATATTGGCCATGATTGTATTGTTGGAGATAATACAATCATGGCCAATTTATGTACGCTTGGTGGACATGTTGAACTTGGCGAATGGGTAAACCTTGGAGGTGGAGTTATGGTTCATCAATTTGTAAAGATTGGTTCGCAATCTCTTATCGGTGGAGGTTTTAGAGTTGTTCAAGATGTACCACCTTTTATTATTAGCGCAGGAGAACCGCTTAGATTTTCTGGAATAAATAAAATTGGTCTTGAAAGAAGGGGATTTTCAAAAGAATCAAGAAACCTTATTAAAAAAGCTTATAGAACTTATTTCATGTCAAAGTTGAATCGTGGTGATGCAATTAATAAAATAAAGTCAGAATTATCTAAATTTGAAGAGATACAAAAAATAATCACTTTTATTGAAAATAGTGAAAGAGGTATCATATAATTGTGTAGTTTTTTTTGAAAGTATTTAATGAAAGTTCTTATTTTTATATTTTTTCTTTCCTTGGGTTATAGTCAATGGTCTTCTTTTCATTTGTCAGGTTTAGATATTGAGACCAAAGAAACAAAATTACTTTTTCGATATGCAGGGTTAGGATCAACTAATCAACCTCTTACTTCAATAAATGGGTTAAAAAGAGTTTCGATAGGTTTTTCATTAAATAAAGGTTTTTCAAATTCTGGTTTAATGCCTTTGATTAATGGCCAACTTAAGGTTTCATGGAATCTAGCATTAAGAGGACGAATGTCGAATTACTCTACTAAAGCTGGTACTGTACAATTATATGGTTGGGGAATGAAGTTTGTGCCTGGTAGCAAAAATATGCCTTCAAAATGGAAATTATTATTTGATTTAGGGAATTTCAATTCTTTTAGGCAATTTAAATCTAATACCATTCAATTTTTAGCGATAAGGTCTACTACATTGAAAAGATTTCCTATTAATATTGGACTTGGAGCCAATATTATAAATATCTCTCAAAACCACTTAAGTAATACACTTATACCAAATAAATTAAAGCTTCAATCAAACTTCATTAATATTGGAACAACACTAAATTTATTAAGTTATAAAATTAAGCCACAATTATGGCTTGGTATGGATTATAATTTATTTTCAATAAGTTTTGTAGAGACTTTTTAATCATGAAAAGAATTTCAATACTTGGATCAACTGGTTCAATTGGAGTCAATGCTCTAAATGTAATTGATAACCTTCAAGATGAATTTAAAATTATTGCTCTAAGTGCACATAAAAATGGGAAATTATTAATTGAGCAAGCAAAAAAATATAAACCGGAAGTAGTATCAATTATTGATTTAACTATAGCAGATTTAGTAAGGAATGAGCTATCAAACTCTAATACAAAAGTATTAGTGGGTCGAGAAGGTCTATTAGAACTATCTAAACGTAATGATATTGATTTAATGTTAAATGGTTTAGTTGGAGCTTCTGGAATGGCTCCAACATTGAACTCAATTCAACAAGGTGTAGATGTTGCATTAAGTAATAAAGAAAGTTTGGTAATGGCAGGCGACATTATTACAAGAATTGGAGAAGAAAAAGGTTCTAAAATATTCCCTGTTGATAGTGAACATTCTGCTATATGGCAATGTCTTGTAGGTGAAGCAATGAATGATGTTAAAAGAATAATTTTAACCGGAAGTGGTGGACCATTTAGAACAAGAAATATTAATAGTTTCAAAGCAATAACACCTAAAGAAGCCTTAAAACACCCCAATTGGAATATGGGGAATAAAATAACAATTGATTCTGCAACGATGATGAATAAGGGCTTGGAGGTTATAGAGGCCTTATGGCTTTTTAAATTAACTCCTGAGCAGATAGATATTGTTATACACCCTCAATCTATTATTCATTCTATGGTTGAGTTCAATGATGAATCTGTGAAAGCTCAATTAGGAATCCCTGATATGAAGATTCCAATTCAATATGCCTTGACATATCCTCGGCATTTGGCTTCAAATTGGGAGTCTCTAGATTTAGTAAAAATTGGAGCATTGACATTTGAAGAACCTGATTTAGAACGTTTTCCATGTATCAATCTTGCTTATGAAGCAATTAACCAGAAAGGTTCAACTCCTGCAGTTTTAAATATTGCAAATGAACAAGCCGTTTATCGCTTTTTAAATCATCAAATTGGTTTTCTGGAAATACCTAATATTATTGAAGAGGCATGTAATAAACACGATTGGATTGAGTCACCAAATTTAGATGATTTAAATGAAATTGAAAATTGGACTACAATTTTTGTAAAATCATATCAAAGTAAGTATAAATAAATAATAAAGAAGAAAATCAATGACAACATTATTTGCAGCAATTATTCTACTTGGGGTTGTGATATTCATTCATGAACTTGGACACTATCTTGCAGCTCGATCAATTGGAGTAAAAGTAGAGAGATTCTCTGTTGGCTATCCTCCAAGACTAATAACCTTAACTTCTATTAAAGATGGATGGGAATTCAGACTTTTTTTTTATAAGAAAAATTCTGAAGGAAAATTAGAGTGGGGACCAGTTAAAACCATTAATATTAATAGTCCTGGTCGTAAAGGCACTAATACTGAATATTGTTTTGCAGTGGTACCTTTTGGTGGATATGTAAAAGTTGCTGGAATTATAGATGAAAGTATGGATGCAAAGCTAGAGTATAAGCCCTATGAATTAATGAGTAAACCTAAATGGCAACAAATATGGTTTATGAGCGCGGGTGTTATAATGAATACTATTTTAGCTTTTTTTATTTTCATGGGATTATATAATTATACAGGAAGGCCAGTTAGTTCAAATGAACCTATAATTAATGAAGTTATAGCTGATACTCCAGCATTTAATGCTGGTTTTAAATCTGGTGATAAAATCACTTCTATTGAAGGCAGTTTAATTAGTACATGGAATGATTTAACAAATGAAGTATCACAGCGCCCTAATCAAGAAATTGCTTTAGTTTATTTACGTGAAGGGAAACTTAATGATATAAAACTTATTACAAGCTTTCAAATTAATCCTGAAACTGGAGATACTTTAGGTATGATGGGTGTGCGTCCAAGTATTAAATATCAAGCTATTTCAATTCTTGAAAGTATTCAAATGAGTAGTATTGCAACGGCTCGTGGATTTGGATTAGTTATACTATCAATAAAGATGATTTCTTCTGGGCAGGCATCAGTAAAAGATCTTGGTGGTCCAATTATGATTGCACAGCTTGCGGGAGAAACAGCTAAGGCAGGTATGATTCCATTTTTTTCATTAATGGCCTTAATTAGTTGCAATCTTGCTTTCTTAAATATTTTACCTATTCCGGGTTTAGATGGTGGACATATTTTTATTACAATTATTGAAGGAATTATTAGGAGGCCATTAAGCATAAAAATGCGAATGGCTATTCAACAGGTAGGTATGGTATTATTATTAATGTTAATGGTTACTGTAATTATTAATGATGTTGGTAGATTATTTAATAATTAAATATTAATTTATTTCTTTTAATAAAAGTGTCATTGTCCCAACTTTCATTTTTATTTGAATTTTAACTGGTAATCTTTGTTTATCATTGCTAATCCATATTCTCATATCTCCAGAATTTTTAAATAAATTTTTTCCGTCACGAAATGGTTTAACAATTTTACATTTAAATTCACCTAATGGTGATTTTATAATTTCACTACCTGTCATTTGTAAACTATAATCTATTATTCGCTTGCCTTCAAAAGCTGAAAAATTCATAACAACATCTTTTTCAAGATTAATAGTTCTAAGATAGTAAAACATAGAGAAAGGATCTCGAGCTTTAAAATCAATTGATACTTCCTTCGTCTCTGTTTTTGCAATAGACTTATCATAATCAAATTTGACATCAACTTTTTTACTATACGAACCTTCATTTATATTTTTTTTTAGACGATGAGTGAAAAAGTCTTTTTTATCAATCCATATATCTATTTTATCTTGAATTTTGAATATTGTACTTGCTAGTCCTTTAGTATAAGCTTTCCATGAGACATGATAAACATCTATATCATTAAATTTTTCATTACCTTTAAAAAATAACTCAGCTTCACCAACTGGTATTAATTCAAACTGAGCAGTATATATTAATAGTTCACCAACTTTAAATGGAATCTCTTGACATTTAGAAATTGTAACAAATAATATGAATGATAGAAAATATTTCATCTTCTAATTATAGTTAATTTTGATTTTTCTAACTTATAGATTGTGGATCCTTTTGCCTTTGGTAGATTCCCATCATCAATTAATAGGTCAAATTCTCCATCAAATTTGTGTATAATATCCTTAGGGTTATTTAATGGATTCTCATATGTTTTGTTAACAGATGTTGTTGTAATTGGGAAACCTAATTTACTAGTTAATTCAGGACCAAATGAATGAGAAGGTATACGTATTCCTAAGGTTCCATCTTTTCCTAGAATTGAAGAGTGAACAATCCCTTTTTTCACAGGTAAAATAATTGTGGTTGGACCTCTTAGAAATTTCTTTACCATTTCCCAATCTTGATAAGAAATATTAGTCCAATTTAAAACAGTATTTACGTCTGGTGCGATAACGCTCATTGGACCCGTTCTACCCTTAATAGCATTTAGTCGTTTTATTGCATTTTCATTTCGAGCATCTACCCCAAAACCATATAATGTATCTGTTGGATAAACAATTACACCTCCAAATAGGATTGCATTACCAGCGGCTTGCAGAGCATTTTTTGAATTAAGTAAAACCTGATTAGTGCTCATGTTATTTTTAAAGTTTTCCATTTACGATGAAACCAAAAATAATGATCAGGCTTTTCTCTTACTTTTTCCTCAAGCATGTGTGAATAAGCTTGAGTTATGCTTTCAATCGTAGGGTTAGAATCAATTTCTACTTTTAAAAAAGTGATTACAATTGTTCCATCTTTTTCTCTTTGCGCAACAGAGAAAATAAGTGAGCAACCTGTTTTTATATGAAAAATAGCAGTACCTTTTGGAGTTGAAGTAGGGTGACCAAAAAAATCTACAAAAACGCCTTTACTCTTTGCATCTTGATCACTGGCAATAATTAAAATTTTATTCTTATTTAATAATTCATACATATGTTCAATTGATGATTTACGATAAATATGATTCATTCCATAGGACTCACGTAAATCTTTAAAAAATAGATCAGCGCCTGCATTGCCTTGTCTTTGAATAATTCCCCATGCAGGATAGTTTTTTGCACCTAACCAGGCTCCCCATTGTTCCCATAAACCATAATGAGCAGTAACGAGTATTGTTCCCTTGCCTAATTCAATAGCCTCATCTAAGATTTGTTGACCTTCTACTCTGAAATTTATAGATTTCGTAGATACAGGCATTGCCAAAAATTCTAAAAAATTTGAAGCAGTCAAGCTATAGGTTTTTTTCAAAATACCATTAACCCAATTATTAGACTTATCAGGAAATGCCTTTTTAATATTATTAAAGGCTTCTTGTTTACGAATAGTTAGCCGATTGTAAGCAAAAGCACCTAATTTATTTGAAAGCCTTACTCTTGATAAAGGTGGCAATCGGCGTATCTGCCTAGCCATTACATTTAGCAATTGATATGTAAATTTATCTTTAAGTGTCATAAATGGTTAACATACTTTAAAACAATAATAAAAGAAATTACTTCTACTTTTATGATAGCTTCATTGATTTTATGGAGCATAACAAGTAAACTTCATAGGATGAAAAAGCATATTTTATCATTACTTATTTTTATTTTATCATTAGCTCAGTCACAGGTTATATATAAAGTACCAATTCACGACACAATAGACTTAGGATTACCTCCCTTTATTGAGCGAAGTATAGAAATGGCCGAAGAAGGCAAAGCTGATGCAATAATATTTGATATTGATACTTTTGGTGGACGTCTAGACGCAGCTACTCAGATAAAAGATGCTATTCTTAGTACAAAAATTCCTACAATTGCTTTTATTAATAGGCGTGCTATATCTGCGGGTGCACTTATTTCTCTGTCATGTGAAAAAATAGTTATGACTAGTGGTGGAACTATTGGAGCCGCTACTGCGGTGGATATGTCAGGGAAAAAAGGAAGTGAAAAAGTAATTAGTTATATGCGAGAAGAAATGGCCGCAACTGCTGAAAGCCGTGATAGGAATATTGAGATAGCTAAAGGGATGGTTGATGAAGACTTATCCTTTACACATTTAATAATAGAAGGTGATTCAGTTAAAGTTTTAGACCTTGAAGGAAGAAAAGAAGGAAAACTTATTACTCTAACAACGGAACTAGCAATTAAGTATAATATTGCAGATGATGAACAAGAAACTTTTGAAGAATTATTATCTTCACTTGGTTTTGAAAACGCGGATATAAAAACTACATCAGAAAACTGGTCAGAATCATTTGTAAGATTTTTAACAAATCCTGTTGTTGCTTCGCTACTAACAACTTTTGGTTTTTTAGGTATTCTCTTTGAATTACAAAGCCCAGGTTGGGGAATCCCCGGTATAGTTGGCTTGGTTTGTTTAGTGCTCTCTTTAAGCGCTTCTTTTATTGCACGTTTAGCAACAATGAATGATATTTTAATTATATTAGCAGGCGTGACTCTTTTAATTATTGAAATGACAATAATCCCAGGTTTTGGTTTTGCAGGAATAGGTGGAATTCTTTTAGTGCTATGGGGTTTATATGAATTATTATTACCAGAGACTCCAGTTGGACCGGATATTGAGTCAATGGCTATGTGGGGTTTTATTATTGGTATAGTTGGAAGTATTTTTGGTTTATTTCTTTTATTTAAGCTGATGATTAAAACTTCTTTCTGGCAAAAGTTAACATCACCGGGTATTGAGAGAGTTGATACTGGATATAGCACTTCAGTTGGCTCGGAAGCCTTGGAAGGACAAGAAGGGATTGCTCAATCAGATCTTAGGCCTTCTGGTTGGATAAAAGTTAAAGATCAACGCTTGTTTGTTGTTACCGAAGGCGATTTCATTGAAAAAAATTGTAAAGTAAAAATTCACTCGGTCGATGGCAACCGAGTTGTTGTACGTAAACTTAACTCATAGGAGTAAATTATGGATACTGCAGGTATTATTATGTTAGCACTCATACTAACTTTTGGTTTTTTATTATTTTATTTTGTGCCTATTGGCATGTGGATTCAAGGTGTGGTTAGTCTTGGGGTAGGAAGAATTACAATTATTGATCTTATACGTATGAGATTGAGAAAAATTTCACCAAGGCTCATTGTAGATGCTGTAATAAATACACATAAAGCAGGCTTAACAAGTGTAAAGACTGATATGTTAGAAACGCACTACTTAGCAGGGGGAAATGTTTCTAATGTTGTTGTGGCTTTGATTGCATCTGACAAAGCGAAGATCCCTTTAACTTTTGAAACAGCTACAGCTATTGATTTAGCTGGAAGAGATATTAAAACGGCTGTTGAAACTAGTGTATATCCGAAAGTAATAGATGCTCCTCGAGATGGCTTTTTATCAGCTGTTGCAAAAGATGGTATCGAATTAAAAGCTCGAGCACGTGTAACGGTGAGAACAAATATACCTGGCCTAGTAGGTGGAGCAACCGATGATACAATTATTGCACGTGTTGGAGAAGGTATTGTTAGTGCAATTGGTTCTTCTGGCAGTTATGGTGGGGTACTTGAAAATCCAGATAATATTTCAAAAGCTGTTCTCGAAAAAGGGCTAGATGCTGGGACTGCATTTGAAATATTATCAATTGATATTGCCGATTTAGATGTAGGTAAAAATGTTGGGGCGCAACTCCAAACTGATCAGGCAGAAGCAGATCTTAGAGTTTCTCAGGCAAAAGCAGAAACTAGACGAGCTATGGCAGTTGCCGAAGAACAAGAAATGAGAGCAAAAACACAAGAAATGCAAGCTAAGGTTGTTGAATCTGAATCTCAAGTTCCTTTAGCTATGGCCCAAGCTTTTCGTGAAGGGAAACTAGGTGTTTTTGATTATGTAAATATGAAAAATATTCAAGCTGATACTGATATGAGAGAATCTATCTCAGGTAGTTCAGATTCTGGAACTACAATGGCACCTGAAAAGAACGATTAAATGGATGGTTTAAGTTATTGGATTTTTTTGGCGGTATTCTACCTGCTCTCAGCGTTAATGAAAAAACGCCGAGAGCAGGTAAGTGATAGTTCAACAGAAAAAACCCCAAATATTTTTCAAAATAAGTTCTTTCAAGATTTGTTTCAAGATATGAAAGAAGTTGAAGTTGACTATGAAGAGCCCCCTTTAGAAGAATTTGAAAATTCTTTTGATGAAGAAGAAAAACATTTAGAAAAAGAAAATATTGTTTTTGAAGATATTTCAACGCTTTCTAATGAAGAAGAGCATAAAAAAAATAAGCCTAAAAATCAACATGACATTAAAAAACAAATTCAAGTTAATTTTTTCAAAAGCTCAAATGATTTAAAGCGTGGTATTATAATGAAGGAAATTCTAGATAAACCACGTGCACTAAGAAAAAATATATTCTAATAAAATTTTATATTAGATTAATTTTTCAATCAAACTTTTTACATTGTTTTTAAGATCTTCTTCAGATCCATCATTATGAATTACGAAGTCAGCTAAATTTACTTTTTCTTCTTCTGACCATTGTAGATTTATACGTTTTAAAATTTCATCTCGAGATAAAGTTTTTCTGCCTAATGCTCTTTCTATTCTATTCTTTAATAGTGCGGTTACAACGATTATATAATCCATGTGAACATCATAGCCAGATTCGAAGATAAGTGCCCCATCCACAATAAAAATATCAAACTTACCATTCTTGAGAGCACGATTAAATTGATTGTCAATTGAGTCATATATATAAGGGTGTATTACAGAGTTTAATGTTTGTTGATGATCTTCATCTTGAAAAGCAATTTTTGCTAATTTAGCTTTATTTATTTGACCTGATACATCAACAATATCAGTTCCAAACTCTGCGATAAGCTCATGTTGAACTGTCTCATTAGAGGACATTAATTTTTTTGCCTCTTCATCTGCATTTATCACAAAAGAACCAAATGCTTCAAAAAAATTACTAGCAGTACTTTTACCACTTCCAATCCCTCCTGTAAGTCCGACTCTTAACATGCTAGCTTATAGTTTCTAAAATACGTTTTGTAATATCAGTAATATTACCTAGTCCATCTACTTTTTTCAGTATTTTTTCCTGAGTATAGTATTCAAGTAAAGGCGCAGTTTGTGTCCAATATACTTTTTGTCGATGTCGTATAATTTCAGGAGACTCATCACTCCTACCTGAATCTTTCCCACGTTTAATTAATCTTTTAATAAGTTCTTCTTCATTAGCAGTTAAGCTTATTACGCCATTTAATCGATGCTTCAATTGGAGAGTTATTTTTTGCAAACCTTCTGCTTGTCTTATAGTTCTTGGGAACCCATCTAATAAATAACCTTGCTGAGTATCGTTCTCTTTGAGTCGATTTTCAATTATTCCCAGTATTAATTTATCTGGAACTAGATTCCCATTATCAATATAGGTTTTAGCTTCATTGCCAACTGAAGATTTATCAAAAATTTCTTTTCTAAGAATTTCTCCAGTTGATAAATGTATTATTTTATAATGTTCACAAATTTGTTTTGCTTGCGTTCCCTTACCAACACCTGGTGGGCCCAAAAAGATAAGACGCATTATTTGTAAGTCCTCTTAATTTAGATTATTAAACCAGCAATGGTTGCTGTTAGCCAAGATGCTATAGCTCCACCAATCATTGCCTTTGTTACCAATTTAGATAAATCTTTTTTTCTTTCGGGGGCCATACCTCCAATACCTCCTAACTGAATTCCGATTGAACCAAAGTTAGCAAAACCACAAAGAGCATAGCTAGCAATAAGTGCACTTCTATCAGAGATCTGGCCAGTTGCGATAATGTTTTTTAAATCACCAAAAGCAATTAATTCTGTAAAAGCAATTTTTTTACCCATAAGTGTACCTACGATTGCAGAGTCTTCCCATGGGATGCCCATTGTCCAAGCTAAAGGCTGAAATAATAAGCCTAATATTTGATCAATAGATGTGTTTGCAAAGCTTAATAAATAGTTAAACATTGCTATAATTGAAATAAAGGCAATAAGCATACCAGCGACATTAGCTGCTAATTTTAGACCATCAGTAGCTCCGCTCGCGAGTGCTTCCATAGCGTTAGAATTAGCTTTTTCAATATTTATATTAAGATCACCTTGTGTTTTCGAACTCTCTAATTCTGGGTAAATAATTTTTGCTACAACCAAAGAAGCTGGAGCAGACATTACAGAAGCTGCTAGAAGATGTCCTGCAATACCTGGTATATCTGTTAACCACTGAACGTATATTGCTAAAATCCCTCCTGCTACAGTTGCAAACCCACCTACCATGACAGCCATCAATTCAGATTTAGTCATAGTGCTAATAAAAGGTCTAACCATAAGAGGAGCTTCTGTTTGTCCAACAAAAATATTAGCTGATATACTTAGTGTCTCGGAGCCACTTGTTCCCATTGTTTTTTGCATAGCTTTAGCTATCCACTTTATGATAAACTGAATTATTCCAAAATGGTACAATACAGCCATTAAGCTAGAGAAAAAGATTATTGTTGGTAAAGCACGAAATGCAAAGTTTACTAATGCAACATGAAACCCAACATCTGAAATAAAAGACCTAAATAGGAAGTCGCCACCTGCATCAGAAAAACTTATCAATTTAGAAATGACTTTGTCAAAAAAGCCAAAGAGAGGTTTCCCAATAGGGGTTTTTAAAATAAATAAAGCGAAGATTATTTGTAACCCCATTCCCCAAAAGACAATACGATAATTAATATTATTGCGATTATTAGACATTATAAATGCAATGCCTAAAAGAACTATAATTCCTAAAATACCAATCATTTAATCTTCTACTATTTTAAAACAATTTCTACAACGTGCTTCATAAACATCTGTTTCACCAATTAATACCTGATTTGAATCTTTTGTTATCCGTTGACTAAAAGATGCAGGGTTACCACATTTTACGCAAATTGCACGTAGTTTATCAAGAAAATCTGATTCACACATCAAAGCAGGCATTGGTCCAAAAGGGATACCTTTAAAATCGGTGTCAAGCCCAGCTACAACAACACGTTTATTATCTTTTGCGAGCTTTTTACACACTGGAATTAATTCATTACTAAAAAATTGAGCTTCATCGATTCCAATTACATCCATTTCTGTTGAATTTTCAAGGATTTCATTTATATCCTCTACTAAAATTGATTCCATTTTAGATTGATTATGAGATACTATATGATTTGAACTATAACGATTATCAATATTAGGTTTAAATATAATAGTATTCATCTTTGCTATTTCAGCACGTCTAATTCGGCGTATTAATTCTTCAGTTTTTCCACTAAACATGCTTCCACAAATAACTTCTATCCATCCAGAATTTTTAGGTGTAAGAGTCATACTATAATAATACGTTAATATTGGACATTAAAGCATCAATAGCTTCTTTATTCTGAACGCCATCAGTTATAATTATATCAGCTAAGTCTCTAGATGGTTTTACAAATTGATTGTACATAGGTTTAACTGTTTTTTCGTATTGATTTGTCACTGACTTAATGGTTCGACCTCTTTCCTTAACGTCTCTTGATAGTCTACGCTTAAACCGAATATTATCTGGCGTATCAACAAAAACTTTAATATTCATTAATTTTCTTAATGATTGAAAATAAAGTGTTAAGATTCCCTCAATAACAATTATTTTACAAGGCTTAACAAATTGTCTTTGATTTCGTCTATTATGAATCGAAAAATCATAAATGGGTATTTCAACTGATTTTCCACCTAAAAGACTCACCAACTGCTTATTAAAGAGTTCAATATCAATTGCATCTGGATGGTCAAAATTTTGCTGATTTCGCTCATCTATAGAAAGAGCAGAGTTATTTTTATAATAAGAATCTTGTTCAATAACAATTAATTGATCAGAGCCAAATTTTTTAAGTAAGTAGTTAGCAATAGAAGTTTTACCTGAGCCAGTACCGCCAGCAATGCCAATTAGTATTGAAGAACTATTCATGCGCCATTATTGTTTCATAGTATTGAACCATTCAATGGAATTAATCATACATGCAGCAGCAGCAGAACTATGGTCGCCAGGGTAAGAAGTGCTTTGAATATTTTTTGAGCCATTTGCTTCCAAGCCGTCAACTCCAACTTTCATCAAAAAATGAAATACAGTTTCATCATCCGCACCATGCATAAAGTGGATTGGTGCATTAGGCTTCCAATCGCCATAGACAAAGCTATTATCTTTTAAATATTGTTTAAAGTCAAGCTCTCCATCACCTAAAAAGTCACTTAAAAATTGGGAGTCAAGCAAAACAGACATTGTATCATTTAAAGCATTATTGATTTGTTCTCCGGAATATTCTCCATTATACATAGTTAAGATGGGATTTCTATAATTAGGATTAACCCATCGATTTAAAGCTTCATTGTCACCGGTAGCTAATGCATAACCCCAGAGTGCAAAACCTAGATAGTAAGGTTGAGAGTATATATTATCACCAAATATTCTTTTGGCCATCTGATCAAGAGCATAAGGACCTGCTAATGGAGCATTTGCCGTAATTGTAAATTCGTCTGAATATTCTTCATCAATAACTTGGTGAAAAGCCATTGTTCCATAACCACCTGCTGAATATCCTGTAGTAAATATCTGCTCATTTAGTTGAATGTCATTTTCGCATGCAAATTCTTTAGATGCTCTTAATAGGTCTACGCCAGCAATTGCGCTTGCTTGTTTATTTACATAAGAAGCTTGAGTCTTTGATTCTCCATAACCGATACCGTCAGCATAAATAGAGAAATAACCTTGCATTGAACCTAATATGCTTTGCGGTGAAACATTAGGGCTTACTGAAGCTACAGCTTCACGCTTAGTTATTGTATAATGCGATGTTTTTAAGATGGGAAGAGATTGGTCTTTATCAAGCTGTGGTACATATATGGCTCCAGATAGTTGAGTAGGCTTACCATCGGCTCCCAACGATTCATAGATTACTTTATAAACCTTAACACTGTTTTGAATATTAAATTGACTTGCGTCAAAACCATAGTAGTCCTCAATTAGGATTTTAAAAGCTCCTTCAGTGAATTCTGAAATTAATTCATAAGAAATTAAATTTCCTCGATTTTCATATAGTTCACAATTTTGATTATTACTATCTTCGCATGATAGAACTAAAATTATTGATGATATAATAAAAATTATTTTCTTTAACATCATATTAATAGTCTCCCCCTATTGATTTTATTTAATGAGTTTAAAAACTTGATGTAACATTATGCCAGCAATAAATCCGCCTACATGCGCAAACCATGCTACGCCACCTGTTATATCTAAACCAAGTGATCCTAATCCACTTGTGAGTTGGTTAAAGAACCAAAACCCAAGCACAATAATTGCAGGCACTCTTATGGTGGTAAAAAAAATAATTATAAATATAAATACATGTACTTGAGCTTTTGGAAAACGAATCATGTATAGTCCCAAGACTCCAGCAATAGCTCCTGATGCGCCAACCATTGGAATCTCAGACCCTGGACTCATTAATACTTGACATAATGCTGCAAAGACACCGCAAAGGATGTAAAAAATAATATATCTAACATGTCCAAGTGTACTTTCAACATTGTCTCCAAAAATCCAAAGAAACCACATGTTTCCTAGAATATGAGCAATTCCACCATGAAGAAACATAGATGTGAGCATATCTAATACTGAAAAATTAGCAGGAATTAGACCGTATGTATAAAATAAAATAGCTTCAGCTTCAGGATCTTTGATCCCAGTTGTGAATTGGAAAATAAAAATTAATATATTTATTCCAATTATACTATAATTGACATATGGAATAAGGACTTTTGGATTATCATCTTTGTAAGGGAAAAACATTAGTAAACTTTAAACTTAACTGTTTGACTTGCTTTATTCCCGGCTCGATCTTTAACTGTGAATTGAAGAGAATGTTCTCCAATAAGTAGAGGCCGATCTAGTTCATATGAAATAGTTTTCAACTTAGGTTGGTAAGCATAAATTAACGATTGATCATCTAAAATTAATTCAAATGAGCTTTCTGAGGGATCAAAACCCGAAAGTGAATCATCAATTTTAATTTTGAACGTACTAAGCTCCAACGAAGGATATTGCCCATTGTGACCAGGATGAATAGATTTTATTATAGGTGAGACAACGTCTTCTATAATTGTAATTGCATCAAGTTGCTTTATCTCTCCAGTTAAAACTTGCCGTTCATTATTATTTTCAGTTTGGATGAATGACCAGCCTTCTTTTTGATCATAAAAATAAAGATGGAGCTTATTTCGATCTTTATATTTAGATGAATAGCGAATAGCAATATTAATTGGATTTAATAGTGGCTGTTGAAAGGGCTGTAATTGATAAACGCGTGATAAGTGATTACCCTTCTTAACGGGTGCATATTTATTAACTGCTTCAATCCATATTAGCGAACTTCTGCTGATAGAGTTATTTTTAGTCCGTATGGAAAATAAACCATCTTCAGAAATAGCAGTGATAGAAGATCCTGGTTGAACTACCGTATAAGGAAAATCAAATCGTATTTGCCGCTCAATAGGTCCATTGAGTATAGCTTCAATTTGATCTACTTCTTCAAATAAAATTGGAGATAATGGTTTTGTTAAAAAAACGGATGGTTGTATTTGATTTAGTGAAATTGTTTCATACTGGTATTTCCCTTTTAATCTTAATGAAAAATCAGCATCCACAATTTTTTCTGGCTGAATTTGAATATATATACCTGCATCAGTATAAGAGATATCCATATCAATATTTACATCTAAATAATCACTATAATTTTGACTATCTAGCCAATGGAAAGGTCTAGATATAGTTCCCAAATTATTTTCAGCCATAAATTGAATTGCTTTACGATTAATCTGTTTTTTCAAAATTGTAACAATTTTTCCTTCTTCTAAAGTTTCAGAAGATTGGATTGACAGTTTTTCATCTGCATAGCCATAAGGCGTAAATGAATATGCTACTACTGATTTGATTGGCACCGAAATATTTTTCGACTGAATTAAAAAAGAAACAAGTTCTTTTGTCTCTCCAAGAGGCTTAACCATGAGATCGAAAGGAGCCATGATAAATACAGTACCTCTGATAATTCGTAAGTTCATTAAGTGGTCCATTACATGGATCTTAATGTCATGATGCCCTGGGGTGAGTTCTAGGATACCATTGGTTGAACTTGAATGTATAGGAACACTTGGATCTGTTTCATTACGATATAGTTTTATAAAATTACCAAGGTTCAAACGCGCATTATTATAATCTTTAATAAAATTAGCTGTACTTAACCAATTATAGTCAAGGCGATCAAATTGTAGTGAATGATGAAGCTTCTCATCAATATATACTTCAATACGATGAGGTTGATAAATATTGTTTGCACCCTGTCTTTTGTCAAATGTTTTAAGAGACATTCCAAGTACACCAAAAATATTAATCGTGTCAGGGAAATGATATTCACCTTTTTTATTTCGAAATAATGTGAAATTTTGAGGTAGCTGATTACCATTTATCCAACTTTCAGAAGTTAGAGGAATAAATGATATTTCTTCAGCTATTGGCGCCATTCGATCTGCTTGATCTAAACCATTAGTAAGTGGGTTTAAGGTTTGTCCTTTTTTATTTCTAATTTCAAAATGAAGGTGAGGACCAAATGAAAATCCTGTATTACCAGAATAGCCAATTATATCACCTCTCTCAAATTCAAATTCTTCAGGTGCTAAAAAAATATTGGTTATATAAGATTGATTTTTTTCTTGTTCTAGTTTTAGTAACTCTTCAAGTTGGGAGTTAAATTTACTTAAGTGAGCATATACAGCAGTTTGTCCATCTTCTAGAGTTAAGTAGAGGGCACGACCAAATCCAGAGTAATTAGTAACAATTCGAGAAATATAGCCATTATAAACAGCATATACAGGATGTCCAACTGTTCCTTTTGTTTTTATATCTAACCCAAGATGAAAGCCAGTAGGTCTAAACTCACCAAAGTTAGATGATAAATGCTTGCCCGTATTGGTTGGCCAGGTATACTCTTGAGCCGTAATGATTGAAAATATTAATGTTAGTTTAGTAAGCAGTCTCATATTATTAGTTATTGAGTTAAGAACGAATTTATCTTAGTTAGGTAATTTAAAGATAGGGTATTGAAATAAAAAAGCCTCGCTAATAGCGAGGCTTAGTTTACACTCAATCAATAAGTGGAGGCTTATGATTTTTGTATTTTATTTATAATCATATACTATTTTAATAGATTTTAGTTCCAATATATAAATAACTAATTAAAATGATTGAAAAGACTTGAATTATATTAATTAGTTAACTTAAAATACTTACGAGTAACTTACGAGTATTTATTATATTAAGATGAAAAAACACTTATCCTTTAAACAACAACATTTTTTGGATTTTATCCAAAATTATACTGTTAAATATGGTCAAGCTCCATCCTATGAAGAAATTATGAAGGGCTTGAAATTTGGATCTCTAGGAACGGTTCATTGGTATGTTAATGCCCTAACTCACAATGGCCATTTGAATCGATCAAAAGGACCTAACGGCAAGCGAGCTTTATCTTTATCTTCAGAGAATAATACTAAACAAGCTGGCTTGCCTTTGTTGGGTTTAATTGCTGCAGGAGAACCAATAGAGGCATTAGAAAATCCACAAACCATACCTGTTCCAGCACCTTTTGTTCATCCAGATAATTTTGTTTTAAAGGTAAAAGGATATTCCATGATAGGAGATCATATTAATGATGGAGACTATATTATTGTTCGAAAATCAATGGAAGCTCAACCAGGTCAGATTGTAGTGGCTCTTATTAATGATGAGGCAACTTTAAAAAGATATCAACCAACCAATAATCAAATTGAACTACACCCTAGAAATCCAGATTACCCTATTATTAAAGTATCAAGTGAAGATCGATTTCAGATTAATGGAATACTTCTCTATTCTTTTCGAGAATATTAAGCATAACTGATTTTTTAAATAAGTAATATGAAAAATCGGGGGAAACTAGCATTCCAATTTCATGCTATTTCAAAGGGTTCACCATTTAAAATTCCTTTAATGAGCTCTACTGTTACAGCAGGATTTCCATCACCTGCGGATGATCACCTTGACCTACCAATTGATCTTAATGAATATTTAGTTAAACATCCTGCGGCTACTTTTTATGTACGTGTTCAAGGTGATTCTATGGATGATGCGGGTATCCATCAGGGAGATTTACTAATAGTAGATAGAGCTGAACCCTATACTATGGGAAGCATCGTTTTAGCAGTGCTTGATGGCGAGTTTACAGTTAAAAAATTAATGGAAAAAAACGATTCTCTTTATCTTTTATCAAGTAATACAGCTTATCAGCCTATTAAAATTGAAACTGAGACTGACTTTAAAGTGTGGGGTGTCGTTACTTATATTGTTCACGGTCCACTTTAGTTATGTTTGCTTTAGTCGATTGCAACAACTTTTATGTATCATGTGAACGTGTATTTAATCCAAAATTAGAAAAACGGCCTACAATAGTTCTATCTAACAATGATGGTTGTGTCATTGCGAGATCAAATGAAGCAAAAGATTTAGGTATTTTAATGGGAGAACCAGCGTTTAAGAATAAAAATATTTACAAAAAGCATAAAGTTGCTATTTTATCCTCTAACTTTGCATTGTATGGAGACATGTCGCAACGAGTAATGTCAGTTCTTTCTCAAAACAGTTCGGCTTTAGAAATATATTCTATTGATGAAGCTTTTATTGATTTATCAGGGATACCAGTTAAAAAACTATTATCTGAGATAAAGTATTTAAAAACTACTGTAGAACAATGGACTGGTATTCCTGTATCGATTGGTGTAGGAATAACAAAAACGTTAGCAAAAGTTGCAAATCATGTAGCCAAACGTTCTACGGGTGTTAAGATTTTAATTGATTCGAGAGAGGTTAAAAAATCACTTAAAAATCTTAAAGTAGAAGATATCTGGGGAGTAGGAAGACGTCTCAAAAAAATATTGAATAGTTTTGGGATAAAAAATGCTCTAGAATTGAGTAATCAAAACGAATTATGGGTTCAGAAATATATGACGATAGTTGGTAGACGTCTACAATTAGAACTTAAAGGAATTATTTGCTATCAATTAGAAACCAATCTGACGAATAAAAAACAAATTTGTACTTCTCGCTCTTTTGGTCAATTAGTTGAAGAGTTTAGTAAACTCGAGGAAGCTACTTCTATGTATGCTACGCGCTGTGCTGAAAAACTTCGATATCAACATTCATGTGCTTCAGTTATTAAAGTGTTTATTCAAACAAATAGCTTTCGTAAGCAATTACCCCAATATCGGAATATTAGTTTTATAAAACTTCCCATTCCAACTAATAGCACTTTAAAAATAACGAAAGCGGCTTTATTAGGCCTTAAAACAATATTTAAATCAGGATATAGTTACCATAAGCTCGGAGTTATTATAGAAAACATAGTTCCAGATACAAATATTCAAACCCATTTATTTGATAATCAAAATTATAAAGTTCAGAAAGATCTGATGGCCGCAATGGACAAGATTAATAGCATTAATGGTCAGGATACAGTGAAAGTTGCAAGTCAAGGCTTTCGCCAACCTTGGAAAATGCGCCAAGTTCGTGTTTCTCCTTGTTATACAACACGTTGGAATGATTTTATAACTGTAAAAATATAAATTTTCAATTGTAATTTTAGTGCTTACGATGTTTAAAATTATACTATTCGAGCCAGAGATTCCACCCAACACGGGCAATATTATACGTTTATCTGTAAATACAGGTTTTGATTTACATCTTGTAAAGCCACTTGGATTTTCAGTAGATGATAAAAGTTTAAAGCGCGCAGGTATGGATTATATGAAAAGGAGTCACTTTAAAGTTTGGGAATCTTTAGATGAATGCTTAAATAATATATCGGCAAGTTCTATATATTCAGTCACCACTAAAGGTAATACCTGCTATACAGATATAGACTTTAAAAAAGAAGACGCGTTTATTTTTGGACCTGAAAGTCGTGGATTAACTAGAGAGATTAGAGAAAAGTATGAATCAATTTATATGCCAATGAGAAGCCAAGGGAGAAGTTTAAATCTCGCAAATGCAGTTTCTGTAATTACATATGAAGTCTGGAGACAGCTAGGATTTAGCTAATCCAACTCGCTACATCATTTCCAATCGCCATAGATGCAGTAAGCCCTGGAGATTCAATACCAATTAAATTGATCCAACCAGGATAACCTTTATCTTCTTCATGTGATATATAGAAATCAGGCATTGGATTATCATCCATCCATATTTTTGGACGAATACCGGCATAGTCTGGTGATAAATCCTCTTTTTTTAATCCTTTAATATATAGTTTTGCTTCATAATAAAATTGATCAATTAGTGAGCTATCAACATCATAATTTTCATTTCGACCTTCAACCCAGTGGGCACTAGGGCCTACTTTTGCAGAACCTGTTTGATCAACAGTTAAGTGAATACCTAAAGAGCCTTTAGATTCATCAGGAAGAGGATAAATGAGGTGGTTAAAAGCGTTCCTCCATCTTGATCCAAGTTTAAAATAGCAGCCTTTAGAGTATTTTAATTTTGGAAATGAATCTCCTAACATATTTGCTATAATATCGCTTTGAAGACCGGAGGCATTAATTACCCATTCACAAGAAACTGTTTCAATTTCATCAATTGCATTTCGTACGGACAATTCATACCCTTGGTCTAACTGTTTAATGGACTTCACTTCTGATTTAAATAAATAATCATGGTTCATAGATTGAGAATATTTATAAAATGCAGTCATTAGATCATGAGCAGAAACTATTCCTGTAGACCCAACATAGAGCGCAAGATCTGAATCTACATTTTTTTCAAGCTTTTGAATTTCTTTCTTTTCGATTATTCGAACGTCAGAAACATTATTAGAATTAGCATTTTTATATAACAACTCTAGTTCAGAGCTTTGATTTGTATTTCCAACTACAAGCTTTCCACATTTTTTATACCATATATGATTTTTTTTACAAAAATCATATATCAGCTCTCTCCCTAATGTAGAATAAGACGCTTTTAAAGAATTAGGCTTATAATAAATACCTGAATGAATGACTTCACTATTACGGCTAGAAATACCTCGTCCATAAGATTCTTCTTTTTCAATTACAAGAACAGAATCTTCTGAATTCACACTGATTGCTCTTGCAATAGAAAGACCAATAGTGCCAGCACCAATAATTATAATTTTATACATAGTTTATTCAGATAGTTTTTTTAAAAGGGTTCCTGTAAAAATTCCAGTAGTATGACCATCTTTCCAAAATGGTCTTAATCCGTAGTAACCAACAGGTTGAAGGCCACTAATTTGGAAACTAGATGGATTCAGTGCTTGTTCAGGGCCTTTATATAAATTTCCTAAAGCATCCGTTTCACCTTCACAAGAAGCACAAGGGCATTTTTGTCTTAGTAGTTCTAAAGAGACCATAGCTTCTGTCTTATCAGAAAAAGATACAATTAACAAATCATTTACAATTTCATAATTTTCGATAGCAAGACCATCAGTCATTTAATAATTCCTTAATATTGGTATCTTAATTTGAATTAATTTAAAGATATGAGTAAATCCTTTTATGCTTTTGTAGCTTTAAATATGAAAAAATTAACATTAAAACAATTATTCTTCTTTTTTCTTTTGATTGGTATTACATATTCACAGGAATTGCGACCTCGAGATATGGGTGTCCAGATAGGCATATTTAAAACAGGGAAATGGAATGCAATAACAGATGTAGATGGTGTGCAAGTTGGACATGAAACTCTTATCTATGGAGATAGTGTTCGTACTGGAGTAACGATTATTAAACCTCATGGTGGCAATCTATTTGAAAATAAAGTGATGGGCTCTGTGTATGTGACCAATGGTTTTGGAAAAGCAATTGGATTTACTCAAGTAGAAGAACTAGGAACTATTGAAACACCAATTGGTCTTACAAATACCTTAAATATTTTTATGGTTGCTAATTCGATTGTGGATTATATGATTGCAGAAAATCCTGATATACGTTCTGTTAATCCAGTGGTTGGAGAGACTAATGATAGCGGTCTCAATGATATTCAGGGTAGACATGTAACAAAAAAACATGTTTTTAATGCAATAAAAAATGCAAAGGAAGGTCCTGTAAAAGAAGGATCAGTTGGAGCAGGAACTGGAACGCGAGCTCTAGGTTTTAAAGGTGGTATAGGAACCGCTTCAAGAGTTTTACCCAAAGAGGCTGGTAGTTATAAAGTTGGAGTATTAGTACAAACTAATTTTGGTGGTTCACTTATGATAAATGGTGCTCCTGTTGGTAGAGAGCTCTTAAAGTCATCTTTTTCTTCAAGTATTCCATATGATGAAGATGAAGGCTCTTGTATGATAGTAATCGCTACAAATGCGCCTTTATCTAATAGAAATTTGAAGAGAATGGCAAAGCGCGTTGATCATGCCTTTGGCAGAGTTGGCGCTTATTCATCAAATGGAAGTGGAGATTATGTAATAATATTTTCAACTGCGAATATATTATCAAGTAATCAAAAGACCATTAAACGTGAAGAAATGAAGAACCGTTATATGAATGGTTTATTTGCAGCAACCGTAGAAGCAACAGAGGAAGCGATAATTAATTCTTTGTTTATGGCAGATGCAATGGATAGTAAATATGGTCAAATAGAATCTTTGCCTATTGATGAGACAATGAAAATTTTAAAAAAATATAAAGCACTAAATTGGAATGAGAAATTATACCCATGGAAAAAGTAGCTGTTAACGACTTTGTAAAAAGGCAAATAAAAGGATCTGGTAAGACGTATTCAAATACTTTATCATTTGAACAAATTGCAGTGGATGCACAACAGCAAATGCAAGCTAGTAATTTTTTAGAAGGATATAGAAAAGGTGTTCGCATAGTAAAGGGTAGTAAAGAATATGCTCGTTGTTTTATTTGTCCTTATGTAAAGATAGATGCAAATACAGAATTAGTGTCTAAGATGGTTACAAGGCAAAAAGGTGAAATACCCTATATCCAAACAAGAGCAAAAAGTGGAACTCCTTTAAAAGCAGCTTACATTGAATA
>ENA-OREN01000351-OREN01000351.1-marine-metagenome-genome-assembly--contig:-NODE-351-length-68375-cov-9.312235_pt1 | contig 68375 bp, 62 predicted proteins | sample MGYA00248624_ERZ508555 | MGnify/ENA primary metagenome ERZ508555 (study PRJEB26222, sample SAMN06267773) | marine metagenome | isolation source: Saanich Inlet, British Columbia, Canada | place...
GTCAAAAACATCAACCGATTTACCACCAGACCATTTGTAAGAGCCTTCATGAAGTGGAAGGTCTACTTGATATGCCATTATTCGTTTAATTTTCATTTTCTACTTCAAGTTAGGTTAATTATTCGACCGGAGAGTGCTCTAGCTTCATCATCTGAAACCCCAATACCTTCAAAGTCGAGTACAGCTACTTTTAGTTGCGCACTTAAGGAAGTGGTAATAGTAAGGATTAAGAGTTTAAGATATCGTTTCATGAAAAGAAATATAAGTAATTAATTAACAATCCCAATTGATCTTTTCAAATTCATAATACGTTTATATGCCATGTGTATTTGATTTTCACTAATTTTCTTTTCTTCATATAACTCAACCAAAATATTAAAAACTTTTTTCAATAGATTTTTATCATAATTCAGATTATTTCCAAAGCAGAACATGTCAACCCCAGCCTCAATCATTAATAACAAAGTTTCTTTTAAATTATAATATTTAGAGATTGCGCTCATTGATGGATCATCGCTAATAATTACACCATTAAAACCCATGTCTATTCTAAGTAAATCATTAAGTACTTTTGAAGAAAGTGTTGCGGGTAAACTAGGATCTAATTTTTTATGTATTAAATGAGATGTCATTATAGCTTTAATTGACTCATCTTTAATTAATGTTTTGTATGGTTTAAGTTCTGATTCTTGCCAAGTATCAGTAACATCTACCAAACCCTCATGAGAATCACCTGAGGCACTGCCTTGTCCAGGAAAATGTTTACATACTGGGATTACATTATTTTTTAAATGAAGCTCAATAAATATTTTAGCATGTTTCGTTAATTCTTTAGGGTTATCTGAAAAACAGCGATCTTGACTTGCTAGAAAGCTACTCTTATTGATCATTAAATCGAGCACTGGTGCAAAATTTAAGTTGATTCCACATTTTGAAAGAGTTTCTGCCATTAACAATGATTGTTCAGTTGTAATATTTAAATCATTAATTCTTCCTAATTCACCCCAACTGCTAAAATTGGGAAACCCATATGAACTATTTAATCGATTAACGTTTCCACCTTCTTGATCTATGCCAATTAATAGTGGAGTTTTAGAATGAAACTGAAGTGATCTATTAAGCTTTATTAATTGCTCAGGGTTTAAAATATTATGTGATGACCAGGGATTAGTTGTCACATTTTGATCATATAAAATTATTCCTCCAACAGAGATATCATTGTAGGTTCGAAAAAATTTCTTCACATCTGAATCATTTGTTGCTCTGATTCCAACAATGATCATTTGACTAATCATTGATTTGATTTCATTTGATTTCATTATATATTTTTTTCATCTAAAAATGTCTTATTATACATTAATTAACACAATAGGCTTATGACAAAATTTACATCAAAATCACTTTATCTTATTATGACCTTACTAATTTTTCTACAAGGATGTGATAATCAACCTCAGAATATAGAACCAAAGAAAGGGTTTGAATTAGTAGCCTCAAAGCTTGAAGATGCAATTAATTATGAGATAAAAAGTAAAGATTTAAATGCTATTTCAATGGCTCTTGTAGATGATCAAAAAGTTGTTTGGGCTAAAGGGTTTGGCTATGAAAACCCTGAACGTAAAATTTATGCGGATGCTCATACAATTTACCGTGTAGGCTCTGTCTCCAAACTTTTTACGGATATGGCAATTATGCAACGAGTTGAGAAAGGTGATATTGATTTGGATAAAGATATTCAAACCTACCTACCTAATTTCAAGCCAGAAAACCCATATAATAAGCCAATAACACTTAGGCAAATGATGTCTCATAGGTCTGGACTCCTACGAGAACCACGTAAAGGAAATTATTTTACGGATGATGAAATATCATTAAAAACCACAGTTGAAAGCATTATCCCGTCAAAGTTGATTCACGAGCCCGAAAGTAAAATAAAATACTCAAATGCAGCCATTGCCGTTGTAGGATATACACTTGAAGCTCTTTATGAAACACCATATGTAGATTACATGCAAAAACATATCCTTAATAAAATTGATATGAATAATAGCGCTTTTGCTCCAAATAGAAAAATTAGTTCAAGATTAGCTAAAGCTACTATGTGGAGTTTTGACAATAGAATTTTTTCAGCGCCAACTTTTGAATTGGGAATGATACCTGCTGGAAGTTTATATGCACCAGTTACTGATCTTGCAAAATTTATGATGGTACTTTTTGCAAAAGGAAAAGGACCTAAAGAGGTTGTAATAAAACCTGAAACTTTAAATGAAATGATATCGCCACAATTTGGCGGTGTTAAAACACAAGGCTATGGAATTGGATTTGGTTTATCAGAGCACAGAGGATATCAAAAGATAGGACATGGTGGTGCAATCTATGGTTTCTCAACTCAACTATATGCAATACCAGAAATAAAATTTGGAGTTGCTACTTCTTCATCTGTTGATATCTCTAATTCAATAACAAGAAAGCTATCTAATTATGCTTTAGATCTGATGTTAGCTAATAAAAATAATGAGCCATTGCCTAATTATATAAAAACCTCAAAAATTGAAGCTAAACTAGCGAAATCATTAGAAGGACATTATGTAAGAGGAGAACTAAATGCAGATATTGAATTAAGAGGCTCTTCCACAATGTTAATAACAAATTATATGGAAGTTCCACTAAGAAAGAGCAGTAAAGGTATCATCTCCGATGGTCGGATAAACCAAGGTAGTTTTATAATTGAAAAATCAGGACAAGATATCTTAGTAAATGGAAATTTATTTAGAAAAAAAGTGAAGTCAAAAAAATCTCAATTTCCCAATGATTGGGAAGGATTAGTTGGTGAATATGGTTGGGATCATAATATTCTTTTTGTTTATGAAGATATGGGAAGTTTATGGCTTTTAATGGAATGGATTGAGAAAGATAAATTATTACAAGTTAAAGGTGACCTGTTTGCATTCCCAGAAAATTCCGGAATGTACCATGGAGAAAAATTACAGTTTAAACGAAATGCATCTGGGCTTGCAACAGAGGTTGCAATTATTAATGGGCCAGTTTTTAAAAGGCGCGATATTGGTGCTTCAAATTCAGAAACATTCCGAATTGAACCTCTTAAGCCAATAGATGAATTAAGAGAGATTGCTATTAAAGCAAAGCCACCTAAAGAAAATCAAGATTTTTTATCTTCAGATTTAGTTGAATTAAAAAATATTGATAAAACAATTAATTATGATATTCGTTATGCAAGTACAAATAATTTTATGAGTAACAAATTTTATACTCGAGCAGAAGCTTATTTGCAACGGCCTGCAGCCCAAGCAATCGGGCGAGTAAATAAAAAATTAAAAACCAAAGGTTATGGATTATTAATTCATGATGCATATCGTCCTTGGTATGTTACTAAAATGTTCTGGGATGCGACACCTAGTGACAAAAAAATATTTGTAGCCAATCCAGAAAATGGATCCAGACACAATCGTGGATGCGCAATTGACCTAACACTTTATGATCTTAAATCTGGAAAAGTGATAGAAATGGTAGGAGGGTATGATGAAATGACAGAGAGATCTTATCCAAATTATTATGGTGGAACTACTGAGCAGAGATGGCACAGGAAACTATTACGTGAGGTTATGGAATCAGAAGGCTTTAATGTATATGAATTTGAGTGGTGGCATTTTGATTATAAAGATTGGAAACAATATCCAATAGGCAACGAGAGGTTTGAAGATTTATAAATTTAATATTAGGAGAGAATAATGAAACATTTAACTAAATGTATACTAACACTAAGTATAATTACGGGGCTATGGTCACAAGATAAGAAAATATTTATTTCTGCTGATTTAGAAGGAGTCGTTGGAGCAGTTACGGGGGAGCAGCTCGGTCCAGGAGGGTTTGAATATAATCGTTTTCGTGAGTTTATGACAGCTGAAGTAAACGCAGCCATAGAAGCAGCTAAGTCTGCAGGCGCAACAGAAATACTTGTTGCAGATTCACATGGTAATGGGCAAAACCTATTAATTGAAAAACTACCTAAAGATGTAAAATTGATTAGATCTTGGCCACGTCCATTAGGTATGATGGAAGGAATAGATAGTAGTTTTGATGGCGTAATTTTTACAGGGTATCATGCTAGCACAGATAATAAAGAAGGTGTTCGAGCACATACATTTTCTAGCGCAAGACTTACATCTCTTAAAGTGAATGGAGAAGTCATGACAGAAGGATCTTGGAATGCTGCAGTCGCAGGAGAATTTGGTGTTCCTGTTATTATGATTTCGGGTGATGATGCAGCAGTGAATGAAGTCAAGTCAGTTATTGGGAATGCTGAAGGAGCAATTGTAAAAGAAAGCATTAGTTTCCATTCTGCTAAATCACTGCACCCAGAAGCTGCTTATGATTTGATTGCAGAAAAAACTTCTTATGCTGTAAAAAATATTAAGAAGTATAAACCTTATAAAATCAAAGGACCCGTAACTGTTTCAGTTAGCTTTAAACATTATCAACCATCACAGATTCTTTCTTATTTAAAAATGTTTAAACGTACTGATTCTCATACAATTGAGTTCAAAGCCAAAGATATGATTGAAGCTTCATATATTATGCGAGTAGTTACTAGTTATAAGGGTGGCGGTACAACACCTTAATGGTTTAATTATCTAATAAATGTTTGCCCATAAACTCTCTGGCAAATTGAAATGCTTCTTTGCGAGTTTTAGGGTTTCCGCCCATGGTTGTACCGCGTTTTGCACATAAAGCGAGGCCAATTTTTTGTCGAAAAGGTGTAGTCATTGGGATATTTAAAAAATTCATTATAACGGTTCCATCATCACGTAATTTAAAACGGCAATCTACAGTTCTATATGCATCTTCTCTTGTTACTAAAGGTGTGTCTCTATCAAAAGAATGGTGAGATTCTGGATAAACTGTTAAGTTAATATTTACTCCAATATTTTGCATTTTTGGGACAAGCTCTTCGCATGCTTTAGCAGGAACCCAGTTATCTAATTCTCCTATTAATATATGCATGGGGGCATCTGTAAACTTTAAGTTTTCAGGTTGAGCTATGCATGGAGGATAAATAGAGAGATGTGCTGCAAATTTTATTTTTGGATTAATTTTTCTAAACAGTGGTTCCCAACCAGAAAATAAAGCTACCCCACCACCTAAACTCCAACCTGTTATTGCCACTTTTTCTTTATTAATCATGGGATGCTCCGTTAAAGTCTCAAGAGCTTTATAAGCATCCAGTACCATCATGGCTGTTGTAACATTTACTTGTGAACCAACGGTGGATTTTATTCCTCGACTACTAAAACTCTGAAGTTCAAAAGTAGCAATCCCCATACTACGATACATATCCAAATATTCTAAATGATGCTCTCCCCAATCTAAGCTACCAGCGACACCAATAATTAAAGGAAATGGGCCTTCTCCCTTAGGAAGTTTCAGTAATCCACTTACTTCAGTTTTATCAAGATTTTCTAAATTAGTAATTATATCTTTAAAACTAAATGGACTTGCGCTATTAAATATTATTTTTTCTTGGCTTAATAGTATTGAAGAGAATATAATGAATATTATATATTGAGTAGATTTTTTCATAGAATAGAGAATTAAGTTAGCCCATAAATAATATTACAAACATTATTATAATAATAAGTTAAAGGAAATTATGAAAACCAACATTTTTATTTATTTATTGATTTTATTAAGCTTAAAAATTGGTCAGGCAGAAAACCTATCATATGATGCCACTGAAGGAACTCTAATAAGTGTAGATGTATCCCCTGACGGTAAAAAAATTGCGTTTGATTTATTAGGGCATATATATATTATGCCAGTTAGTGGTGGCAAGGCAATAGCAATCACTACAGGAACATCATGGAATATGTTTCCTCGTTATAGTCCAGATGGTAATAAAATAATGTTTACTTCCGATAGAAGTGGCAGTGATGACCTATGGGTGTATGATCTAAATAGTAAAGAAATGACCAATGTTTCAAAAATGGAATTACCTGTACATCAAGGAACCTGGTCAACCGATGGAAGACATGTTTTTGGAACGGCACTTAATATGAAAGTCAGGCATCCGGTTTATATGTTTAATATGTATGGAGAGAAACAAGAGATTCTTCCAGCCGGAGCTCGAACACCAGCCACTCATTTTGAAATGCACCCAAATAATGGGTTGATTTATTTTGCCAATGGTGATGGGTCTCTATATAAAAGTGGCGATCGAATCAAAACTTATAATATGAAAAATGGAAAAATTGAGGTTTATATCGATAGGCCAGGTGGTGCATCTAATCCAACATTATCACCGGATGGTAAGCAACTTGCCTATACACATCGTGACGATAGACAGACAGTTTTAGTTGTACATGATTTGGAAACACGTGAAGAGAAAGTGGTGAATAGAAAGCTCGATTTTGATAGGCAAGATAGTGGGAGCTTTTACGGTTCATATACTAATATGAGCTGGCACCCAAATGGTCAAGAAATATTTATTTCATATCAAGGTGGCATTCATGCGGTGAAAGCTCGCACAGGAAAAGCTCGAAAAATAGAATTTTCAGCATCAGTAAATCGCGAAATAAAAGAAACAATCCGTTTTAAAGTTGATGTTCCACGAACAACGGCCACGACCCGAACTCATCGTTGGTCAACAAAAATTCAAGGTGGAATTTTATATGAATCAATGGGAGATCTATATCTTAAAAAAGGATCTAAAAATAAAAATTTGACAAACTCTAAAGATCATGAAACTAATCCAGTATATGACCCAGGATCTAGAATGATTTATTTTGCTTCTTGGAATGATAAAGATATGGGTGCCGTTTACAAGATGGTGGTGAATAATAATAAAAGGAAAAAAATCACTGATGTTCCCAGTCAGTATGGATCAATTGCAATATCTAAAAAAGGTCATATTGCTTACATTAGAGGCGGTGGATCATTGATCAATGGAAAACTTCTTGAAGGTCAAACTGATTATGAATTGGTTTTGAATTGGAAGGGCAAGGAAACGGAGTTAGCTGATATTACATGGAGCGGTAACCGTTATGCCAAACGACCTCCAACTGTACTATTTGGGACAGATGATCGGATTTATTATTCTGATTATGTGAATGATATACTTACAATTAAATCCATTACTTTGGATGGATTAGATGAAAAGGAAATCTACAAGTTTTCTAATGCAACTCGGGCTGTAATCTCTCCAGATATGAAATGGATCGCATTTCGAGAATACCACCGCAGTTTTGTAACTCCGTTTGAATATGCGGGAAACACTTTAACCGTAAGTGCTGCGGATAATAAAGCATATACAAAAAGAGTTGATCAAGAGCATGATGGTGATTTTATGTCCTGGTCAAAAGATGGAAGAACACTAGCATGGACTCGAGGTAAATATCATTATGAAAAAACACTTGATGATATTTTGAAAGAAAATAAGAAAATCTCGAAAACAGATCTTTCATTTACATATGCAATATCTAAACCGGAAAGCGAGATTGCGCTCACCAATGTTCGAGTTTTGACCATGGACAGAAATAAGCAAGTTTTAGATAATGCGACTATATTAATTAAAGAAGATGAAATTATTGATGTTGGTACATCTGTCAATATTCCAAAAGGTGCGAAAGTATATGATCTAAAAGGACGCACAGTTATGCCGGGGATGTTTGACGCGCATGGACATTATGGAAGTCCTATTTCATCACTTAATGTGATTGAACAAAGCCTATATGGTCTTCAGGCTAATTTAGCTTATGGTGTAACAACAATGTATGATGTTTACGGTACCACTCAGAAAGATTTTTGGGTCTCTGATATGCTTCAAAGAGGTGATCTAGTTGGTCCAAGGATTTATTCAGTAGGCGATCCGATATTTGTTACGAAATACAGATCAAAAATGCATCGCCCGATCAAAAGTTTAGAAGACGCATTGGAACATGTAAAATTCAATAAGGACCATGGTGCTACGGCTGTAAAAGATTATTCAAATCATACTCGTGCAGCACGCCAACATTTAGCTGAAGCAAGTCGCCAATTGGGTGTCAATATAATCAGTGAATCTTTTGGGAATCCTCAAATGAATATGACTCAGATAGTAGATGGGTTTACGGGGCTTGAACATACTATGGGTCTTGAGCCAATTTATGAGGATGTTATTCAACTATTAAAGGCATCAAAATTAGGAATCACTCCAACACTAGTTGTCGTTTATAATGGTCCTTCCGGAGAAACCTATTTCCATCAGACTGAGCGATTATGGGAAGATGAGAAGTTATTACAATTTTTTCGCAAAGATAAATTAATCCGATTAAGGCGACCCACGTTCTATTGGCCCGATGACCATTATACGGTACAGATGGGGCAGACGTTGAAAAAGCTTTATGATCGTGGAATTAAATTACATATGGGTGCACATGGTCAGATGATGGGTCTTGGCGCTCACTGGGAAATGGAATTATTTACTCAAGGTGGATTTACAAATTATGACGCAATCGAGATCGCAACGATCAATGGTTTTACACATCACGGACTAGATCATTTGCTAGGATCAATCGAGGTTGGAAAACTTGCAGATATGGTGATTATGACAAAAAATCCGTTAGATGATATACGCAATACACGTTCAATTGAGTATGTGATAAAAAATGGAATTTTGTTTAGTGGTCAGGATGCTAGTCAAGTTTATCCGACACCTACTCCAGCACCAAAGCTCTATTTTAAAGAGTAATTATCCTTCAATAAGATAAGAACCTTTAATCTCTTTAAATCCTTTTATTCACCAGGTCAGTTGGCTCAGTACCTTTTCGAGCTTGAATTAAAACACAACCAACATCACCATTTTTAGAAAGAGCTATAATTTTATCAAATATCAATTATTAAATATGGGAGGATATTTGTCTTCATGGTCAGTTTTTTCTTGATAAAAATTAGCGAATCTTAAGATAGAGGCTTCATCAAAAAGATTTCCGATTAAAGTAATACTCGTTGGTCTGCCTTTATTATCAAAACCAGAGGGAATAGAGATAGATGGATGACCCGTAAGATTAGTAATAAGACTTTGTTGGCTGCCACGCCCTGGAGCAATTATAACATCATAATCTTTAAATAAATCAAACATTTCTTGAATTAACCTTTTCCTGAGACGGTTTGCTTGTAAATATTCAATGGCAGGGATAAATCGACTTTGTCTTAAAGAGTTTGCTCTAGAGCTAGAAGATTGTTGAGTCATCATATTAATTTGATTGCTTATAATTAACTTATCAAAATATGCACCTGCTTCAGCTCTGAGGATCGAATCAAAGGCTCGAAAAGGATATGAGCTTGGAAGAGTAACTGAATCCATAGTTACGCCTATTTCTTTTAAAAAATTTAGAGCGAAAAGCCCATTAGTTCCTGAGTCAGTCGTATCTTTATCAATAATTTCTTGAATGTATCCTATTCTAAGTGATTTAATATCTTCCTTAAAATTGATTCCAAATGGGATATTATAGACAGTTTGATCTCGACCATCTGAACCATTTATAATTGAAAGTATCAATGCGCAGTCTTTTGCATCTCTACATATTGGTCCAACTTTATCCATTGACCAAGAAAGTGTCATAACGCCATGCCTACTTACACGTCCATAAGTGGGTCTTAAGCCGGTTATTCCACAGCGAGAAGAAGGAGATAGAATAGAGCCCCATGTTTCAGTTCCAATTGAGAAAGGGACAAGTCCAGCTGATGTAGCGGCGGCTGAACCAGCAGATGATCCAGAAGACCCTTGCTTAAGATCCCAAGGGTTTCGAGTTTTTCCATTAAACCAAACATCACCTCTTGCTAGGGCACCAGAAGTGAGTTTTGCGATAAGAATTGCACCAGCAGAATTTAATTTTTCAACTATTTCTGCAGTTTCATCAATAATTTGATCTTTATAAGGCATTGCACCCCAGGTGGTTTTATATTTTTTCACAGAGATGATATCTTTAACACCATATGGTATACCATGAAGTGGACCACGATATTTTCCTTCAGCAATCTCTTTATCCATCTCACGAGCTTTTATTAAAGCTTCAACTTTTATTAGAGTAATTACTGCTTCCAATTGGGGGTTGTATTTTTCAAGACGATTTAAATAAAAATTTGTTAATTCTTCTGAAGTTATTTGTTTTGTTTGTATTAATGATGCGAGCTCAAAAATAGAATAAAATGCAATTCCATCGTAGTTTTCGGGTATAGATATATCTTTATTTAAATCATATTGAGTATTCTGTTCAATTGATGGAGTAGTGAATCCATTAGGAAGTGGATTAAATGTCATAGCTGGAGATTCATTGTATTCAATATTAAAAGTACGCGTCGTATCATAAGAGGCCCTATTACGTACCAGGTATTTCATCATGGTATCAATCTCAGTTTCATTAAACTCAACACCGTATAGTTTTTGTGCTGCAATCACATCTTGCTGTTTAAATGGATAAGGTGAATTAGATGCACAGCTCCAAAATAAAATTGTACACAGTAATTTGAAATTTATAAATTGATATTTAATTTTTTTCAAAAATAGACTAAATCTCTATTAGATAAGTACCTTTAATTGCTTTAAATCCTTTTTTTGACCATGTGGCAACAGTGGGCTCATCACCCTTTCGCTCTCTAATTGAAGCACATCCCACATCGCCATTTTTTGATAGTGCAACAATTTTATCATTGAAATCAACTTTTGATGATCCACCATTAATATCAATGATGCGTTTGCAAACAGCTTCACATGCTTCTTGAGCTGTCATTCCGTTACGCATATATTCAACGCCAAGAAAGGATCCACAGGATCTAATCATTTCTTCACCTCGACCAGTAGCTCCTACGGCACCAACTTCATTATCGACGTAAAGACCTGCACCAATAATTGGAGAATCGCCAATGCGACCTGGAATTTTCCAAGCTAGTCCACTTGTAGTGGTAATTCCCGCCATATCGCCATTAGGATTTAAGCCTAAAACATTAATAGTCCCTGTACTTCTATCTTGATCATAATTACCATCAACAGGTGGGAAGTAGTCATCTTTGTCAGAGAGGTTTTCTTTCCATTTAACCCAAATTTTTCGTGTACTTTCTGTTAGTAGGTTTTCAACTTTAAATCCATGCATTTTAGCAAAATCTTGAGCTCCTTTACCAACAAGATGAATATGATCTGTACGCTCCATAACTAATCGAGCTACAGAACACGGAGTTTTGATACCTTCAAGGCAAGCAACAGAGCCGCAATTATGATCTGGCCCATTCATGATTTGCGCATCCAATTGTACAACGCCATCTTCGTTTGGAAGCCCACCATAGCCAACTGATGTATCTTTTGGATCTAACTCGGTCACATTTGCAGATTTTTCAATGGCATCTAGTAATAATCCATTCTTTTTTAATATATCCCAACCAGGTTTAAGTACTTTTTTACCCCATTTTTCTCCTCTGCTGCATAAGATTATCGGATTATTTTTTATGTTGGGATTGCTCGCAGCTTTTATATTTGATTTAACAAAAGGTAGTGAAATTCCAAGCGCTGATACGGTTTTAATAAATTTTCTTCGGTCAATCATAATGGTTATCTTTCTATAGTATTAAAATCATGAATTTGAAATTGAATATAATAAAAATTAGAATGAGTAGGGGTAAACAATTAGAAGAATTAATTTCCGCGCTATAATTATCAAATTATTAAATGAAGAATAAAGAAAACGTAACTATTAAACAAATTTTTGATTTATGGTTACCATTAGCTGGTAGTTGGTTTTTAATGGGGATTGAAACCCCTATGTTAACCGCATTTGTTGCTCGTATGGCAACGCCAGAGATTACTTTAGCATCGTGGGGTTCAATAGTATACCCTATTTCTCTGGCAATTGAAGGCCCAATCATAATGTTACTCGCAGCAAGCACAGCACTTGCGACAGACCGATTAGCATATAATAAACTTTTTAAGTATATGGTAATAATGTCGCTTGTACTTTCATTTATACATGTCCTTGTTGCTTTTACGCCGTTATATTATATACTAGCTTTAGATTTATTGAATGTACCTGAATCACTGGTAGAACCAGGAAAACTAGGACTAAGAATCATGACACCATGGACATTTATGATTGCATGGAGAAGACTTAATCAAGGTACAATGATTAAATATGGTAATTCAAAAGCTATTGCGATTGGTACTTTAATTCGTCTTTTTTCTCTGATAATTATACTTGCCTTTGGACGTTGGTATACAAATCTATCAGGAATTTTTGTTGGATCTTTAGCAGTAGCTATAGCTGTAACAATGGAAGCCCTCTATGCAGGTAAAGCAGTTCAAAAAATTCTAAAAGAGAGTTTACCTAAAACGAGTAATAATGCACCTATTAATAGAGGTTCATTTATTAAGTTTTATTTACCACTTGCCATGACCCCTTTAATGACGCTTTTAATACATCCAGCAGGTTCGGCTGGTATGAGTCGTATGCCTGAAACACTGTCTTCATTAGCGGCATGGCCTGTAGTTTATGGTTTAATTTTTTTAACTCGTTCAATGGGATTTGCTTTTAATGAGGTGGTAGTCTCATTAGCGGATAAACCTAAAGGTCTTTTCCAACTAAAACGTTTTGCTAAAGTTCTTTCAATTTCCACTATGGGAATATTAGTCACTATTGCATTTACACCTTTAGGTGAATTTTGGTTTAGTAAAGTTTCAGGACTTTCTTCAAATTTAGTTGAACTATCTTCAATTACTATTATGTTTGCTATTTTAATGCCAGGGTATCAAGTCTATCAATCTTGGTACGGAGGTCTCCTTGTGCATTACCGTGAAACTAGAGGTATTAGCGAGGCGGTAATGATTTATGTAGGTCTTGCTTTACTTGGCTTGTATTTAGGTACGCATTTTGCAAGTGTCCCGGGTATTTATTGGACAATCAATGTTTTTGTTATTTCTGGTCTTTGTCAGACTTTCTTTTTGCGATATAGATATAAGGGTATTAGTATATAATTATGGAAAAATCTGATTTAAGAGAGAATATAACTATTAAAACGCCTAAAATTCATGAAACAGCTTTTGTAGCTGATGGAGCTAAAATTATAGGAGACGTAATATTAAGCGAAAATAGTTCAATTTGGTATAACACTGTTTGTAGAGCAGATATTAATCAAATAATTATTGGAAAAAGGTCAAATATTCAAGATAACAGCGTTATTCATCTTGAAAATGATCAAGGTGTAATTGTTGGCAATGATGTAACAGTTGGTCATAATGCTATTATTCATGGTTGTACAATTGGAAATGGAGCTTTGATAGGTATGGGTGCTATTATAATGAATGGTGCAACTATCGGTAGGGGAGCTGTTATTGGTGCTGGAGCATTAGTTAAAGAAAATATGAAAGTTCCAGAGCTTGCTTTGGTTGTTGGTATCCCTGGAAAAATTGTTAAAACTCTTACTGAGGATACTTTTAATCAAAATGTTAAATGGGCTAAAAAATATGTTAAATTGGCAAAACTTCATCAAAAGTCTAGGGAGTTATAGTTTATGAAAGTCAAACGTAATGATACATGTCATTGTGGAAGTGATAAGAAATTTAAAGATTGCCATGGCAAGAAAAACGTTATAAATCCTTGGAAGAAATATGGCATGTTTACTATTGTATTTGTCATATTAGCGTGGTTCCTAAATGATCTTTTTTTTCAAGATAGAAAAACTATGAGTTCTGCTCCTCCAGGTAAAGTTTGGTCAGAAGAGCATGGGCATTACCATGATATAAATACAAACCAAACATCTTTCCCACCTGTTAATTCAACTTCTCAAAATAATTTAAATGTTCCTCAACCTGAAGGTCCTATCCCTGAAGGTAAAGTTTGGTCTAAAGAACATGGTCATTGGCACGATGTAGTCAATAATTAAAATCTATAATGAAGACTCCGAGATTAATATTAGCTTTTCTTTTTTTATTAAGCTGTGAAGACAAGAAAACAGAAAATTGTATAGATGAAGATAAAATTTCAAATAATCCATGTACTAAAATCTATGATCCTGTTTGCGGTTGTGATGAAAAAACATATGGAAACCCTTGTGAAGCAAAAAACGCAGGTGTTATTACTTGGGTTAGTGGAACCTGTTCTTAAACAATTTATTTTAATAAATTTTTCAAAATTAATATCCATTGGCTCTAAATAGAAAAACGGGTACTTTTGAGACCCTTTTTTTGAGCTAATTTTGAAAATCGTTCTTGCAACACATAACCGTGGCAAAATGGAAGAAATATCTAACATTTTAGCCAAATTACCAGTAGAAATACTAACCTTGGATTCTTTCCCAAACATTGGTGAAATTCCAGAAACTGGTGATACTTTAATTAAAAATGCCTTTATTAAAGCTGAAACAGTTCATGAGTTAACGGGATTACCTTCACTAGCAGATGATACCGGATTAGAAGTAGATGCATTATTAGGTGCTCCAGGAGTGTATTCGGCAAGATATGCAGGTGAAACTGCCACTTATGAAGACAATTGCAACAAAATGTTGAAAGAGATGAAAAGATTCTCTAAACATGAAAGAACTGCATGTTTTAGAACCGTAATTGCTTTTGTTACAAAGCATGATAAAATATGGACTGAAGGTATTGTTAAAGGATTTATTTTGGATCATAAAGATGGAGATAAAGGGTTTGGCTACGATCCTATTTTTTATTATCCACCATTAAAAAAAACATTTGCTGCAATGAAAAACGATGAAAAGAATAGTGTTTCACATCGTGGGAAAGCTTTACGTAACTTCTCTGATATTCTAGAAAAGCAGTTATAAATTAAAATGGTTAAACATAAGGAGATAACTATAGCCTCAACGTTAACGGATTAATCTGACCGCATAGCGGTATCACATTGCCCATTAGGACTTTGTTTACTTAATAATAGAGGAGGATCCTTTGAATAAATGGATCCATAGTGTCATAGTTTTCTTATGTATGACCGTATTTTTTTCGTTATACGGCCAGCAGGATAAGTCTATCCAAAATCTTCCTAGTGATTGGCATCCAGATTCACCATATCTCTTTAATCCTCATAAACAAAGTATTTATTCACTAATTATGCCATTTGATTCAAGTGAGTATAAATCTCGAAATTTAATCCGGTTGCCATTTGTAGTTATTCCTAAAGTTATTGTTTCTAAAGATTGGTCTACTATTTCATTCACTGGAGAATATTTTGGAAAATCTTACAATATGCCTTTTGTTGCGCCTCTTGAATGGTATGTTAATCGTAATATTCAGATTAAACGTCAAGTTGCGATGATGAAAGCAATTCAAGATACTGTTCGGACTTCGGGAGGTCAATCACAAATTTTACAAGATAATCGTGGTCGTGGACTTGAAGTTATTGGTCTTGATGTTGGAAATCTAGGAAGAGTTTCTTTAACCGCAAGAGGAAACGTGACAGTAAAGGGAAATTTAGTTTTCCAAGATCAAGAACTTATTAGATCAAAATTAAATGAAACGCAAAATACTCATTTAGAATTTGATCAGACTCAGAGAATTAGTGTTGAAGGTAAGATAGGAGAACGTGTTTCTGTAAATGTAGATCATGACTCAGAACGTGATTTTAATTGGGAAAATAATATTAGAATTAATTATAAAGGTGAAGAAGATGATATTATACAGAATGTTGATGCCGGAAATGTTTCTTTAAGTCTCCCTGGTTCTCAATCCTTAATGGGATCAGCTAGTCATCAAGGCTTATTTGGAATAAAAACGGTTTCAAAGTTAGGCCCAATGAATATTACGGCTATTGCATCTGTTGTTAATACAGAAAAAAAGTCTCAAGAATATAAAGGTAAAAGTGAAGCGCAAACTTTTCAGATTAAAGACCATAATTATGTAAAAAATAAATATTTTTATATTCATGAATGGTTTAGAGATGGTGTAAATACATCACTACAAGGGAATACGGTTATTATCCCGTCTTTTTATCCATTGAAGGAGGGGTTGCATCAGATAGGTAACGTTGTAGTTAGAAATTTTGAATTGTATCAATTAGACCAAACAACAAACTCTGAAACTAATCCAGGTACAGCTTATGCTGATCTTTTATTACCTTCAGAAAGCAACGATCAAACAGGTAATTATAAACGATTAGAGCAAGGGCAAGATTATATTTTAAGTGAAGACCTTGGATTTATTCGACTTAGACAAAAGGCTAGCGATGAGGTCTTAGGTTGTACTTTTGTAATTGCAGATAGAACCACTGGAGATACACTTTTAGTTGTGGGTGAAGGCATTTCACTAAATAATGATTATTTAAAAATGAAAATGTTAAAACCAAAAAACCTAAATCCTGCTCATCCTGTATGGCCGCTGATGTTTAAAAATGTATATTACCTTGGAACAACAAATATTAACAAGGATGGGTTTGAACTCCGCATTGTAAATGATCGACTTCCAGTACCTAGTCATTTAGATCCTCAAGGAAATCCTTATATAACACAATTTGGATTAGATAGCTTAAATGAGAGTGGAGTAAGATCATCTGATCAAAAAATTGATTTAGCGAATCCAAATATATTAAGTATAAATGATGGAGAATTATTTTTCCCCAATTATCACCCTTTTGCAGCTGATTCACTCCCAGATGGAAATACATCACTAGGTCTAAAAGGTTCTCTAGGCGAAGGTAAAATGTATTTTTCAACACAACGTACACAAATAACAAATGATAGTCGATTTACTATTGAAGTTGATTATTCAAATCAAAGTGCAACAATTAATCTTGGGTTTATGATTGTTGAAGGAAGTGAACAAGTGTACAAAGGAGGTGTCCCTTTAAAAAGAAGTATTGATTATCAAGTTGATTACTTTAGTGGAACCATTGTCTTATCAGATGATGTAGATCCAAATGCTGAAATAAAGGTGATTTATGACAAACATCAGTTGGTTACTTTTGATAAAAAGACAATTCTTGGTGTACGCTCACAAATGGATTTTGGAAAAAATTCATTTATTGGAGGTACTGCACTTTATTATAACCAATCTGTTGTTAATGAGAAAGTTGAAGTAGGATACGAGCCAATGAGAAATTTTATTTGGGGATTAAATGGTAGATATGAACAAGATTTACCTATAATTACTCGAACCTTAGATAAGATGCCAGTGATTGAGACTGATAAGCCTTCTAACATTTCAGTTGAAGGTGAATTTGCCCAAATATTACCGAATCCAAACCCAATCAACAACAATGCCACAGGAGACCCTAATGGTGTTGCTTTTATTGATGATTTTGAAGGATCTAAACGAACTACATCTATACCTATTTTACGTCGATTTTGGAGAGAATCCTCAGCTCCAGTTAATTTAGAATCTGGCAAGACCTTTAGCCAAAGAAAAAGAGGTAAGCTAAAATGGTTCAATCCATTTGTTCAGATTCGTACAAAGGATATTTGGCCAAATCTATCCACTTCTATTCAAGCACAAAATGAAACTACAGATATTATGGTGCTTGAGTTTGATAAACGAGCACATCAAGTAGATGTACCTGATGATTCAGTATGGGGAGGGATAATTACACCTTTTTATTCAGGTGATTATGACCAAACTCAAACTAAGTTTTTTGAAATTTGGTTAAATGGTGAAAATGCTACAATAACAATTGATTTAGGTCAAATTAGTGAAGATAGAGATGGTAATGGTACATTAAATACTGAAGATATACCAGTTGGAGGTCTTATTGGTGATGGTATACTTGATGATGCTGAAGATATTGGTTTAGATGGTTGTTCTGATAATTATGAGAATGGCTGGGGAGACTGTCTTGATCCAAATGGACCTTCTTATTCCGATTATATTAGTTTGAATGAAATAATATTGATAAACGATGCAACGGATGTAAATCCAGAAGACCCTAATGGAGATAACTGGGAATACTCTGAAGGTAGCAATGATTATTCAAAGATTAATGGTACAGAAAATAATGCACTTGATGCGGGAAGGTATCCTGACACTGAAGATCTTGACAGGACAGGGTTTTTAGATAGGACCAACGATTATTTTACGAAATCTTTTTCTTTAAAAGATACGACATACCTTGAAGGGGAAACTCAATTAAATGGGATACCAACAGGTTGGAGATTATTTCGAATACCACTTACAGACTTTGATGTTAGCAATGTTGGTCAAGATAGAGAATGGAATAATATTAATCATTTAAGGATTGGATTAAGTAATGTAAGTCAAAAAACATATGTTGAAGTTGCTAAGATAGAACTTGTAGGAAATGAATGGCAAGAATTGGGTATTGCTAAAGACTCAACAAGTAAATTTTCCAAAGAAAATGCTGATTCAATTTTTGCAGTATCAGTTATTAATACAGACGACAATGCAAGCTATAGACCGCCTCAAGGTGTTCAAGGTGAATATGATCGTATTAATCAAATACGATCTAAAGAGCAATCTTTGGTTATGAAATTTAATGAATTACCTGGTCGTGCAAGCGGTGCTGCTATGAAGTCACTTGTTTCTTTAAGTGGAGAAAAAGCACAAAGTTATCTTTCTTATGAAAAAATGAAAATGTACGTATATGGATCTAGCCCCTGGATTACGCCTGAGAATACGAAGGTAGATATGTTTATTAGATTTGGATTTGGAGATAATTATTATGAGCTAACTCAACCAGTTTATGATGATTGGGATGAAGGAGTTGGAAGAAATGCAGTTGAATTAGACTTAGAATGGTTAACAAGTTTAAAGCTCAGAGATTCATCTTCTGTAAAAAAATATAGAGAGACAGATATTTTTAGAGATTCAACTAATTATAAAGAATATCGATTTACAGATGAAATGGGTATAGAAACAAAAAAAGTAATTCGAATAAAAGGTCAACCGGCTTTAAATAGAATTCAATTCTTTATAGTTGGAGTTAAAAACTTATCTGAAACACCAATTACTGGAGAAGTATGGCTAGATGAATTGCGTCTTAGTGGAGTAAACAAAGATAAGGGAATTTCAATGCGTATGCAGACAAGGTTCAACTTAGCTGATGTAATGAATACTTCAATTGCTTATCGTAGACAAGATGCAGATTTTCATATGCTTCAACGTCGTTTAGGCTCTAATCAATCTAATGAAACCATCAATATTAATTCTGGAATTAATATTGATAAAATTTTGCCATCACATTGGGGATTAAAGATTCCACTATCAACAACTTTTTCTAATTCACTTAGTCGACCAAAATATTTTCCTGGTCAAGATATATTAGTAAATAAATCAAATGCACCGGATTCTATTCTAGTCACTTCAAATGCAATAACCTTTACTGTAGCTGCTACAAAATCATCTAAGTCCGATAATAAGTTAATAAAATATACAATTGATAAAATGAATACTCGTTTTTCCGTTAATCGACGTTCAATGGCAAATGAAATTCAAAAAGAAGTTTTGAATCAAACGTATCAAGGTCAAGTAAGCTATGTTCTTCCATTTGGTAGAAATAATTATTTCATGCCATTTAAATGGATATCTACTGTCCCATTTATTGGAGAAAAAATGAGCAAAACTCATTTATATTATAGTCCATCCACTATTAATGCTTCCATGAATTTTAACGAAAGACTTATCCAAAAGACACCTCGTCGTGGTGAAAAATCTCCAGATGACTATAACTTTGGTCTAAATCAGAGTTATTCTTTGGATTATAAAATGACAGAAACTGTTAATACAAAATTTAGTAGAGGAATACAAAGTAATTTAAACGACTATCGAGGTTATATGTCAAACGCTCTAAAAAATAGAGATCCTGGAGTAGTAACAAATATAACAGAAAGTTTTACATCATCATTTTCACCAGTTATTATGGATTGGTTAAAGCCAACATTTAACTATGCAGCTAATTATCGATGGAATAAAGCTAGAGACTCTAGTGTCGAAGGAGCAAATATTGGTAACCAATTAAGATTTTCTTCAGGTATCAGTTTATCCCCATTAAAATTAGTTGAATTATTGTATAAGCCATCCAAAGGAAGTTCGGCAGCCCCTCAGCGCCAAACAACTCGTGAGACACCTACCCGAAGTAGGAGACGTACACCTGGTAAGCGATTCAGTGAAGAAGAAGAAATCATAGGAAAAGAAAGTGTTAATAGAGCAGAGTTAAAAAAGCAGAAAGAAAATAAAAAAAAGAAAAATCGATTTGCAGATAGTAAAGTGTTAAAAAAAGTTCATGGTTTTGCTAGAAAAGTGAATCCAATTAATATTTCTTATACTGAGAATGTCAATAAAACTGGAATGGGAGTTTTGGGTGATATCCCTTTGGGTTATAGATTAGGTTTGTTGAGAGATCATGGCCTAGATTATTCAAAACAAGTAGGCTCTAGCACAGGGAATTTTGACCACAAACGAGACTTCTCTCTAAGATCTGGATTAAATTTGACTCGTGCTTTATCTATCTCATTTAATTATGCACAAAATGTTTCAAGCAACCTAAGAGGGTCTGGTCTACAACAAAGATCTATGTCAAGAGATTACCTTTCATATGGAAGTCATTTAGAAGAGGGCTTTCCTTTTATGGGATGGTCCGTGCGTTTAACTGGATTAGAAAGAAATAAATTTATAGGAAAGTTTGTGCGAACTTTAAGTCTAGATCATGTTACTAATGGAAAAGAGACAAGAGCTTGGCAATTTGATCAAGCTGGTGGACCTGAAATATCATTTTTTGATTTAGATGATTTTATTTCTAATTATCAAGACAATGAAAGGACTTCAAGAGTAAATATGAATTTTGCTCCTTTGATTGGTGCTACATTTTCATTTAAAAAAGGTATTGCAGTTACTATGCGTCATAATAGAACATTATCAAGAGAGATAACTGCGAATGGAGGTCAAAAAGTTTTTAATGATCAATCATATTTGATTACAGCAAATTATGCACATAGAGGAGGATTTACAATACCGCTGCCATTTTTTGATAATTATAAGATTAATAATCAAGTTAACTTTACCTTCAATTTTGATATGAACAAAAACAGAACATTACAAAAAGCTCAAGAAGCAACTAAATTTGCAGAAACTGCTTTTACCTCTAGTTGGAAAACAGGAGTTCGAATAACTTACACATTTTCTAAATCTGTAAGTGGAAGTATGATCTGGGAATATAGAGAGAGCGACTCTAAACATACTGGTAAGAAGATAGATAGAGACTTTGGTTTTGATGTAAACTTAGCAATAAGAGGATAATGAAAAATTCAATTTATATAACACTATTTTTTATAACAACCACAGTTAGTTGCCAAAAAAGTATACCCTTATTTGATGGTAATAGTGCATTTAATCATCTGATTAAACAATGTGAGCTGGGGCCTAGAAATCCGGGGTCCAATGGGCATAAAAAAGCATTGGAGTATTTCTTAGAAATACTAAACCCTTTAGCAGATACACTTTTTACGCAATCTTACATTGAGACTATGCCTAGAACGGGGGAAAAAGTTGATATGAATAATGTAATTGCACGTTTTAATACTTCAGCTTCAAAACAGATAATGATTTCTGCACATTGGGACACAAGACCTTGGGGTGATAGAGGCTCAAGCATTATGGAAAAAAATCAACCAATTCTTGGGGCAAATGATGGAGCAAGTGGTGTTGCAGTTTTACTTGAATTAGCGAGCATATTAAAAGAGAATCCACCAAAAATTGGAGTTAGCCTTGTTTTATTTGATGCAGAAGATTATGGCTCAAGTGGTAATTCATGGACTTATTGTAAAGGTTCTCAATATTTTGCAAAAAATCTACCTATTCCGTTTCCTGCATATGCAATTAACCTTGATATGATTGCTGATAAATTTCCTGAATTTTATGTTGAAAGATACTCTTATCAACAAAACCCTGGATTGGTATTAGAATTATGGGAAAAAGCAGAAGAACTTGGGTTAACTGCCTTTAAGAAGCAGGCTTATCATATGATTTTTGATGATCATGTCCCTTTATATGAAATTGCAGGAATACCAGCAATTGATATTATTGATTTTGATTATCCAAATGAAAAAACTAACTACCATCACACACAAAAAGATATTGTTGCAAACTGTTCTCCTGAAGGTCTCTCACAGGTTGGAACATTAATGGTTCATCATATTTATGAGCAAAAATGAGACTATTTAATTTTAAATTTACTTATATTACTTTTTTCCTAAGTATTTTAATTAGTTGTGAAAAAGTTGAAACTGTAGCTGATCCATTTCCTCTTTCGGAGATTGATTTTAGTTTTCTTCAAGCATCAAATAAACTACATATTTCAACAAAAGCCTTAAAAGGATATCAAGGTTCATCAATTGATTCTATAATGGTGCTATGGCAAGGGACCAGTATTTCAAATACAGCAGATACAATAAGACTTTTGGATGATGGCACTTTTGGTGATCTAATTGCTAAAGATGAATTATTTTCTCGAAAAATAACTAACTCAAGTATATATCTAAAAAACGTTATCCCTTCTTCTGCTAAAGATTCAGTTTTCTTAAGTATTTTAGGTCAATATGAAAATAAAGAATTAGTTTTATCTGCAACATTTATTCTAGGGAATATTAGACCAAAGCTGGGTTCTATATTTGTACCAGATACAGTTATTAGACCTTCACCGAATCAAGATCCAAATATTACAAACACTGTTAAGTTTTCTATTACAGCTAATGTTTCAGACCCTAACGGTTTAGATGATATTAAGCGCGTTTTTTTTAGATCATATCATGTAGGACTAGATTCAATGATGTATGATGGTAATCCAATATTACTATATGATGATGGAACTGGATCTGATGGCTCTGGTGATATTAAAAAAGGTGATGGAACTTTTACCCGTACAATTTCAATGACTGAAAATGCCACTATTGGTACATATCACTGGTCTTTTGAAGCTCAAGATATTTCTAATGCTTATAGTGATACAATTAAGAAAGTATTATTAGTTAAATGAAAAAATTAATTATACTCGTATTCTGTTTAAATATTGTATTAGCTCAAACCTTACTTCCTGGCGCTTATAAATTAAATATTTCAGATTTTGATTCTTCGGCTTATAAAGGGCTGAAAAGTAATATGATTAGTGATATAATACTTCAAGAAGACAAATTAGTTTGGCTTGGCACTGGTTCCGGGTTAGCTACACTAAGAGACTCTACATCTATTTTTACAATATCAAGTAAAACGGACATATCACCAGGCCAATTAACAAATATTACTCCTACAGGTGGAGTAGTTGCTTTAACTTCTTATAGAAAGACATTGTTTGCAGCTTTTGCTACTAGTGGAGAAGATATCACCATTGGGAACGGTTTGATTTACAGCAGTGATGCAACAGGAAATTCAATAGATTGGACTTACTTTGAACAACAAATTGATACTGAAGCAGACTCTTTAGCACCATTTGCGAAACGTTTTTTTAAAGGATTGCCAATCACTGTAAAGGAAGCAAACGTAACTTATGATGCAGCCATTTCTGGGAATTATATTTGGATTACTAGTTGGGCAGGCGGCTTAAGGAGATATAACATTTTACAGAAAGTTTGGGAAAGAGTACCTTTACCGCAAGATAGTGACCAAATTCTTAATACCTGTGAATCATCAAGCTATAACGATACATCTGTTGGATATATTTTAAAAGATTTCTATTTAAATCCTAGAGATCCATGGGATGGATCTTCAACTAAAAATAGTGATTCAAAATTATATGGTAATCATAATCATAAAGCATTTTCTGTAATAGCTTTTGGCGATACAGTTTGGGTTGGGACCGCTAATGGTATTAACCGTGGATTGATTGGAGAAAATGGTTGTGTAAATTGGAAACATTATACAGTAAATGATGGCTTGTCAGGTGGCTTTGTTGTTGATTTAGAAAGACAAGTAGTAAATGGTCATAGCGTTATTTGGGCAGCTACCGTAACTGCAGGCCAAGGTGAAAAAAGTGGAATAAGTTTTTCAAATGATGATGGAGAGAGCTGGCACTCAACTTTAATTAATGAAAGAGTTTATAATATTACAGCTGCTGATTCAATTGTTCTTGTTGCAAGTAAATCTGGACTTTGGAAAACAGTGACAGATAACCCTCTTGATATAGCTAGACCATGGGCAAAATACAAACCTGCTAAACAAGCTATTCAAATTGGTTCAACAGGTACATTTGATATGGATGAGATATTAACTGATGAAGTTGTTGGCGTTTCTTATGATAATCGACCTTATTTTTCTTCTTTAGGAACTGTATGGATTGGTTCTTGGGATGGGTTAGCTCGAACACTTGATTCAAGAGGAAGTAATTGGAATATTTATAGAAGTAATTTTGATATGGGAAAGGTTTATGCATACCCAAATCCTTTTTCTCCTTTTGAGCATAATCAATTATCTGGAGATGGTTATGTGCATATCCATGCAAGTGTTAAAACATCATTCGTTGTTAAGATGGATATATATAATTTTGCGATGGAACCAGTTCTTCAAACTGAATTTGACCGACGTCAGGCTAATACGGGTTCTATGAAATGGAATGGTAAAGATAAAAATGGACGTCTAGTTGATAATGGAACTTATTTTATTAGACTTGAATATGATCAAAAAACTAAATGGATAAAATTGATAGTAATTAAATGATATCATATTTTAGACCACATCTAATATTTTTTTTATTTAGTCTAACTATTTTATTTGGACGAAATTATGCATCATTTGCTGGTGGGTTTTTAAGAATGGGTTCTTCAGCTAGATCAATGGCTATGGGTAGCGGCTTTACAGCAGAAATTGATGCATCTTTCGCAGCTTATCATAATCCCGCAGCAATGGTTTTTCTTAATAAACGGCAACTTGGTTTTAGTCATCACTTTTTACCACTAGACCGAAGGTTTATGGCTGCGAATTTATCAGCACCATTACCACCATCTGCTAGCGTTGGTTTGGCTTGGGTAAGTGCAGGGGTAGACAAAATTGATGGTCGTAGTATTGCGGGTGAACACACACAGTACCTATCTACATCAGAGGATGCTTTCTTCATATCGTTTGCACAAAAAATACTTCCCTGGTTCTCAGTTGGTTTAAATATCAAAATATTAAACCACCAATTACCTATGAATACAATGAATATTGCAGGTAAGGGAATGGGGATGGATTTTGGTGTTTTTATTCATTCAGAAAGTGGACCAAATCTAGCATTTATGGTTCAAGACTTGAATTCTAGATACCAGTGGAAAACTGATAAAATTTTTGAAAGAGGAAAAAATTATGTTGAGCAATTTCCAACACTTTATCGTGCTGGATCTTCATTTATTTATAAAAGTATTTATATGACCTTAGATGCCGGTGTTGTTATGAATGGGAATGAATTACTTGGCTATACGATGCGTGTTGGAGGTGAATATTCTTATCTTGATAACTATTATTTACGAGGTGGTTTAGGAAATGGCCGAATGTCTGTTGGGGCAGGTCTTGATTGGTCTTTATTAAAAGAAAATGATGGTCGGTTAGATTATGCATTTGTTTTTGAAAACCCAGCGGGCGCTGCACATATTTTTACATATGCTTTCACATTTTAAGTCAATAGTAATTGCTGTTTTTGCTTTCCAAGTATTGTTTGCTGGAACACAATTTTTATCGATTCCAACATCAGCTTATGATTTAATTTATTTTAATTCACCATGGCGTAATCCAGCGGTATTAAATCATATTAATAAAGTTCCTGAGCTTGGTTTAGCTTATGGAAATTGGTTGGCAGGAATTCAAAATATGGGTTTTAAATGGCGTGGCCAAATTGGCCAAAACAGTGGAGGTCTAGATTTAAGATATGTTGGTTTGAGTGACCTTGAACTACGTTCAAATAAACCTACTTCAAAGCCATTAGGATATTATAGCGCTTATGGTATTTCTGCTCGTGGAATAACCAGTCGTGAAATTGGAGCGATTAAATTCGGACTGGCACTTCAATTAATTGAACTTGAGATTTATCAGGAAAGTTCAAGAGGCGTTGCCTTTGATTTTGGTGCAACTTGGTCTATCAATGAATACTTTAAATTTAATATATCTGCTTTAAACTTTGGTCGCATGAACAAGTTAGAGTCCTCAGCTCCTGAATTACCAAAACGTTTGGTAAACTCTGTTAGTTTTGATCAAAAAAGTTCTTCTCTCTTTATTGGTATAGAATCAAACAGTTTATTAAATGATATGATTTATTATGTTGGTGGAAATTCAAAATATAAAAATTTATTTTTTGGAGGAACTGCTACATCGACAAAAGGAATGAAAAGTATATCAGGTGGAGTAGGATTTTTACTAGGTATTTATACAATTACTTATGGATTTCAATGGGGTGATCATCATTTAGGAAGGCCTCAGATGTTAGATATATCAATTCGATTGCCATAATGAATCACACTATGTACAAACGAATAACTATTTTTTTATCCATTACGGTAATATTTCTTTTAATAAGTAATTTTTCCGCATTGAGAAAACTTGATCTTGCTAATAAGAAACAAGTTATAAGCGAAGATAAATTTGAGGAGATTGATTCAAGTGCATCAGAACCTGAGCTAATAAATGAGACTATCGGTACTATTGTGCTTATTATAGATGACTTTGGTTATCGGAATGATTTGATTTCTGATGGGTTTTTAAATTTAGAGGTTCCAATAACATGCGCTATTATTCCTGGGCATCCTCAGAGTAGAATTTTTGCTAAAAAAGCAGTGGCTGCAGGTCAAGAAGTAATTATTCATATGCCTATGGAATCAAGTGTTCTAACTTCTGGAGAAGAAGAATATAAAATAAAAATAGGTATGACTAGCGAAGAAATTGAATGGCGCATTAATGAAGTTATAAAAGAAATGCCTGAAGCCGTAGGTATGAATAATCACCAGGGATCAAAAGCTACGACAGATGGTAAAATAATGAGTGTTGTTGCCTCAGTTTTAAAAGAGAAAGATAAATATTTTATAGATAGTCGTACCGCATCAAATACAGTAGGTGAAGAGTCAATGAGATCTATTGGTGTGCCGACTGCAAGTCGCCATGTTTTCCTAGATAACAATCCATCGATTAACGAGATATCTTCTCAGTTAGATGAGTTAGTTGCCTTTGCTAAAAAAAGAGGCCTTGGGATTGGTATTGGGCATGCAAAACCAAACACTTTAAAAGTATTGCAAGATAAAATACCTGAATTATTAAAAGCTGGATACAAATTTGAATTTAGTTCATATGCAGTAAATTGAAATGAATGAAGTAAAAGTAAGAGTAGTGGACTGTTATATATATCGTCATACATTAGATGGAATTCGGTTTTTACTAATGAAACGTAATTTAAATAAGATATACGAACATTTATGGCAAGGAGTAGCAGGTAAAATTGAGAAGGGTGAAACTTCATCCGAAGCTGCTATTCGTGAGTTAAAAGAAGAAACTGGCCTAAGTCCTTTAAATATTTTTGTAGCAGATCATGTCAGTAAATTTTATGAAACTCATGGCGATCGTATCAACCTTGTTCCAGTATTTGGGATTGAAGTAGATTCAGAAAACGTAATTCTATCAGAAGAACATATATCTTATAAATGGGTTGATATTGATGAAGCTATAGAAACATTAGTTTGGAATGGTCAAAAAAAAGGAATTCAAACCGTTAATGATATGGTTATTAATAACGATGATCGTATGATTTGGTCAAAAGTTGAATTCACTAAATAAGGAGTAAAAATGTTAGAAGTTGGTACAAAAGCACCAGATTTTACACTACCTGATCAAAATGAGGAGAATGTATCTCTTGGTGATTTGTTGGGTAAGAAAGTAGTTCTTTGGTTTTTCCCTAAAGCAAGTACACCCGGATGAACAATTGAAGGACAAGGGTTCCGTGATGAACTCAAAAAATTTGAAGATAAAAATACCATTATTATTGGAATGAGTGCAGACTCACCTAAAAAGCAAAAAAACTTTTGTGATAAGCAAGAATTTCAATATTTGATGCTTTGTGATGAGAAAAAAGATACATTAAAAGCATATAAGACATGGGTTCCTAAGAAAATGTATGGTCGAGAGTACGAAGGGATTGCTAGATGCACTTATGTTATTGATGAAAATGGGGTAATTGAGAAAGCTTATCCAAAAGTTAATGTTAAAACACACGCGAAAGATATATTAGCTGAATTATAATATTCTTGAGAGTTGATTTACATGCTATGATGAATTGTTTATTATGAAATCACCTATTGAAGTATTTTCAAAATGGGCTGATGAAGGCCGAGATGAAGCGATGGCAAAGGGGCATGCCAGTTCCGTTAATGCCATCCTTGATTTCACCTACAAACATATTAAAGATGAATTTTCTTTTCTTGATGCTGGATGTGGAAATGGTTGGGTAGTAAGAAAGGTTGGAAACCATCCGCTTTGTAACAAAGCGATTGGTGTTGATGGCTCTAGATCAATGATTGATAAAGCTATTTCGATTGATAGTAAAAATACATATGAATGTGAAGACTTAATTGATTGGATACCTGATGAAAAAGTCGATGTTGTCTTTTCAATGGAAGTATTCTATTATGTGAATAACCCTAGAAAGTTAATTGATCACGTGGTGAATAATTGGCTCAAGTCAACAGGCAGGTTGATTATAGGAATTGATTATTATAAAGAGAATAAACCAAGTGAATCTTGGCCTTTAGATTGTGGAATATCAATAATGACTAGGTTGTCTGAGCATGAATGGAAAGAAAGCTTTAGTAAATCTGGATTAGTTAATGTTTTAACTTGGAGGGAAGGTCAAAAAGATAAATGGGGTGGAACTTTAATATTGACCGGAGAGAAACCTAATTATTAATGGGTAAATTTTGATCTAAGAAAAGACCTTGCTTCATTCCGTTAAAGAATTTTTGAAAAAATTCAAGTTCATGTACGCCCCCAGTAGATAAAATTTTGCCATCTTGCTCAACTTCTCCGCTGGCGCTTACACGAACATTCGTTTCATTATTTTCTAGTTCTGTTAAATTAATTGTAATTCTGTAGCGGTAGATTTTTGGTCCATCAGGCCCATCATCATTATCATTGAAAATCATAGGATTTGAGTCATTTCCGTCTCCATCCCTATCAAATATAGATCCTATTACAATAGCAATTAAAGTAATCGCTCCAACTGCTAAACATGCTTTTTGAGCATCTGACATTCCTTCATCAGTATTTTCACTGGCTAACTCTGTTTTTTTATATTCAGTGGTGCGATTGGCTGTTATAAGACCAACATCTGAATTCAATACAGATATAGTATAGTCCATATCTTGTAGTGAATTAATAGATGCTTTTAGTACAGTTTTTAAGTCACCCGGGAAAGCTTTTGTTTCCATTGCTCTTGCAATAGAGGCAGGAGGCTTTTCGAGTCGAGGAGAATTAGCACATCCTGAGATTCCTAAAATAAGAGAACTTATTAGACAAACTAAAAGGAAACGTCCAATCTTAGATCTAGGGTTGCTAATTCTTGTTAACATTTAAAATTCTAATCCTTGGTAGGCATAGTCTAAAACATTTTTATTATCATCAAAAGTGATAATAACGGTTAGAGACTTTGAAGATGAAGTGTCTGATGATCTAGAACCTCCACCAGCTCCCAACCATGTGCCTATTGCCCCAAACCCAAAACCAGCCATGCTGTTAGACTTTCTTTCTCTTGATATACGATCATATACCCAGGTTTCATTCCCTTGTTTATCTTTTGAAATAATATTTGGAGCGCCTAAAACTCTAGTGATTTCAACCTGATTGGCACCTTTTGTTACAGAGGACTGCACTAAGCCCAAAGTTAGTTTGCTACTATTTTGCTGAGGAGGGTTACTGCAGCCTGTAATAAAAATTATTAATAAAATAGATAAAATATTTTTTTTCATAATATTCTCCTTTTCAAGTTAAACATAATAAAATAATATTTAGTTCCAATTATAATGATACATGCATCAGAATTAAATAAAAAGATTAATTTTTTACAAAAACTGAATCTAGATCTAGGTCGATAGGTTTAGCAATAATTTCGACTTGATCTTTATCAACATCAATATACCAGACCATGCTTAGCATTACATAGGTTCCATTTTGACCATGTTTCCATCTTCTTATTGTACTAAACCTTGATTCTTTAATCCCTGTGGACTTGAGAATATTGATTTGATTATTCTTTATTTTTTCTGCGTCCTCAGGATGAAAAAAGCCTTCATCATATCTATGATTAATCAGATCTGCTTCAAGGTAACCCATTGATTCATACCAATTGCCAGAAGCTTCTTTAATTACGCCATCAGAAAGTCGACCTACAAGTATCAGTGAACGCGAATTTATTCTTTCAAAAAGATCATCTTTAATATCATCGGATTGTAAGTTATGAATTCTAGCATTCAGCTTAGAAACTTTATTCTTTAAACGAACATTTTCATTAATTAAATAATCAATTACGGTTTTATTTTCTTCGATTGATGAGCCTTGAGGTTCCGGAAGTTCTGTATCATGGATATCTGAACGAACTTTTAAAATATGCCTTGAAGGAATATTTCCATTGGTTAACCAAGTGCTAAGCGCTTGAGGTGTAACGCCAAAATATTTAGCAACTTGGTATTTGTGCCGAAACCCGTAGTGGCTCATAACTTGAGATATTATTTTTTGTACAGAATTCATAATTATAAATATTAATTGAATAATTTAAATAAAATATTTAATATTATTCAAGTAATATGAATAATATTATTTGTTTAGCTTTGTATTAATAGTTATTTTGGATAGTAATTTTATCTACACAAGGAGGGCAGAAAATGAAATACCTTAAATATTCAAGTATAATTACTGTATTAATGCTTTGTTCATTGCTTTTTGCGCAGTCAGAACAAATATTCTTTGGGCAGCAAAAAGCAATAAAAAATTTATCACAAGAATCAGGAATGTCTGAAGCTGATCTTGATACTTATATTCAACAACGCTACGGCCTTCCTCTTCATAAGCTAACTCAAGCGCAAGGCGCATCATTAATTACTGATTTTCAAAATGGTTCAATTTCTAAAGCCTCAATTTCATCAACACCAATTGTTAATAATGCACCTCAGTTATCAAATACTGATAAAAAAGCATTATTAACTGCTGCAAGTGTTCTAGAAAAAGGAATGAAAAAAAGATTTCATTTTAAGGATGGTTCAATAAATGAAGGTGAAATAATGAGTGTAGATGAGAATATTGTCTCACTTGCAACAGAATCAGGTGAATTCAATATCCCTAAATCTGAATTTTTAGCCGAAACTGCTGAAATTACTAATAAAAAAGGTGAAAAGTTTGTTGGGCACGTTCTTTCGGAAGACGAAGAAGAATTTAAAATTAGGACTCAATATGGTGATGCGACCATACATAAAAGAAATATAGAAAAAATGAGTCGATTCCATGGTGGAATATTGGATAAAAAAACGGAAGCGCGCAAAAGGTTCTATACTGGTGAAGCTGTTCTACTCAGTGTTTTTCTTGATCCGACGGCAACGCCTTTGAGTCCAAATACTTTCTATCTTAGTGGAATGTCATTGGGATATGGATTAACAGATCGATTTATGTTAACAACTAAATATGCTTCTAATTTTGGTGGTGATCTTAACCTACATCCTAAGATGCGTTTCTATCATAAAAAAACAGCTAATACTGAAAAAAGTATGGCTTTTGGATTAGGTTTTCATAGATCTTACCCAGTTAAATCAATTATTGGTAAATATTCACATGCAATAAACGTTACCGCGGATTCAACTTTGAATCAATTTGATGATATGGAAGCAAAAGATGTAATGAAAGAAAATGTAACTAATCCGATGTATGCAGAAGCTTATTTAGTATTTTCTTCAAGTCGTATTAATCCTTCAGGCCGAGGAAAAGTTGGATGGAACTTAGGTGCAAAAGTAACGAATGCTTTTGCGAAAAAAGAAGATTACTTAAAAGATGGTTACTCATGGGATAAGAAATTTAAAGTACCTTATCGACTTTGGGCGAGCTTAGACTATGATTTAAGAAAAGACTTAAAGTTCGTTGCATCAATGTGGGCTGATAATGGATATAAAACTATGAACGCAGGAACTGCTTTCAAGGATTATATTGGCTCTGATGGTTCTACAGCGCTTTCAATCGATTCAGTTACAGGAAAGGAAAGTCTAGTAGATTTTGATTTTGGCATACTCTACGCTGTGAATGAGAATTTTAGAGTAGGCGTTCACTTTCAACAGCCATTCTTAGACTTTTATTGGGAATTCTTTGAATTTTAAAAAAGCTATTATGAAATTATCAAAATATTTATTGATTTTACTCATTTACTCCATTGGGTTCTCACAAAAATATGATCCAAAGACAGGAGAATTAATCCAAGAACAAAAGTATGATCCTGTTACGGGTGAGTTAATAAAAACAAGTAAGTACGATCCCGTTACTGGAGATCTAATTGATGAGAATACCAAAAAGGTACCTTCTAAAATATCTCCTATAATGAATAATGTTAGTAAAGGCCCTAGTTATTTATCAATAATTACTGCTGCTAAAGCTCAGGCTAAAAAGAAAAATCAAGCTCCAATAAATACTGGTATTGGTGCTCTTGGTTGTTTATTTAGTTGGATTGGTGTCCCATTAGCAAGCTTGTATGCTCTCTCAGATACAAGTGGAGAACCAAATTCTAGTTATTATAATGAATTAAATAGTGAGAACAAAAATATATATAGATCAGCTTATAAAACAGAAATGAATAGATTAAAAAGAACCAATGTATTTGGTACAATGGGCTTTGGAATTGTATTTTTTATTTTTATGATTTTTATGTTAGGAGGAATGTAATGAGAAAAATAATTTTCTTTTTTTCAATTTTCTTAATCTTTGCTTGTGAGGATAAAGATGATAAGGTTAATCCACTAGTTGGTCAATGGAACATGACCAATTTTAGTAGTGGTACATACATGAAAGTAAATAAGACTCAAGAAATCTTTATGGGTGAGACAGAAGGAAGTATTCAAGCAAAAACCATATCAAACGGTATTCCCACTGATACATATAACTTAACAGAAGTAAATATAGGCAGTTATGATGATGGAACTTTTATTAATGTATCTGAATATGGTGATAATTTTTATGCGGACTATAATATTGAAGACTATATAGGGTCTCTTGATCAATATGATCAATCAAACCTTTATATCAATTCTGGTAATATTAACGGAGCTTATCATGGTACTAATTTTGATTATTCGATTTCCACAAATTCTTTAAAAATCTTTCCAGACACCCTCTATCGTAAACTTTATATCAATGGGAATGAAGTTTGGGACTCAACTCGATATGCAATTGTTGAAGGGGCTATAGAACAAATGACTACAATGGTACAAGCTGGTCAAAATTTTTTAATGGATAGTGACATGTTTGGCCCAATGGAATTTCCAGATGAGCTAACCTTTATTTTAGATGATGATGGCACTGGTCGTATTATTGAAAAAATGTGGGGTCAAACAGAAGAAATTGAAATTAAATGGGAGGCTACAGATAGTACTTTATCTTGGAATGAATGCTTTGATGGTGAATGTGATAGTGAAGTAGTTGATTTTACCTTTGAAATTTCGAGCACCGGTTTATCATTATCTAATTATCAAGATATGTGCGAATTTGTTGATGCAATGGCGGGTGAAGGTGCCTGCGATCTAATGATGAATGATGAATTTGGTGTTGAAATGGGTACTTTAGAAGGATTTTGGATGGAAATGAATGTTTCATTTTCCACAATGCAGGCATCAAAAAAATCAGGCAATAAAATGCTTAACAAAAGATCCAAGTGGGGTAATTATTCATTTATAAATGGCTATAAACCTCCTAAAAAGTTTAATCGATAAATAAAATTCAGATATAATATCAAATGCTTAAGCTTTTCCTTTTAGCTAGTATATATATATTCTCAATATCTAAAGATGATAGAGCAGAAATAGCTGGTATTAAATTTAAAGTAATTCAAAATGGAGATTCAGATCGGCGATATATATGGTTGCACGGTGATGAGCAGACTGCACGTATGGCCTTAGAGAATCATATGAAAAGATATAAAGGTAAGGCCTTCCTTGTTCAAGGAATTTTACGTGAGTCTGAATTTTTTGGTGGAATCATTGATCCAAATAGAATTTTTTCATCTGATGGAGCGCAAGCCAATATTCAGAAATATAATCCTAAATGGACACAGAGAAAAAAGAGAGAATCTTTATTAGCAATTAATAAAGATAGAAAATCTTTTTTTGAAAGTATCTTTCCTCCAAATGGAGAAGTCTTGGTAGCCCTTCACAATAATTATAAAGGTTATAACATTTATAAAGAATTGAGTAGTAGTGATGCTAATTCAATAAAAAAAGATCAAAATCCTAGGGACTTTTTTATTTGTACAAATCGTTCGGATTATGAAATACTATCACGGTCACCATTTAATGTAGTCTTGCAGGAGAAACCACCAAATAAAGATGATGGTTCCCTATCTTGGGCAGCCAATCGAAATGAAATAAGATATGTTAATATTGAAACACGCCTGGGATGGTTAAGTCAGCAGAAAAAAATGTTAAATTTTATTGAAAAAAATTTATAGAAATATAATTAGATAATATAATAATCAATTGATACCTTCTTTTTGAATGAAGTTTGATGCAACTACCTTTACCAATTTTATTATTGGGTCATTATATTTTTATTTATTTATCCTTTTTCTTTTTACTCTATATATTGGTTGGAGATCATTTCATAAAAAAAGGATGAACAAACAAGAACCTGTTCAAATAGATCCTAAAGTAGCAAAAGAAATGGCAAAAAAAATATCTGAAGAGGCTGCGATGCATAGAAAAGAAAGACAGGAAGAAAAAAATTAATAAAAAATTATCTTATTTATTGTACCTGATTCTTCTATTATTTCTAGGTTGCATCAATGATAAAAGTACAAAGCCAAATATTATTATTATTTTTACAGATGATCAAGGTTATGCCGATCTAGGAAGTTATGGAGCTGTTGGTTTTGAAACTCCAAACATAGATCAACTTGCACAAGAAGGTATTCGTTTTACTGATTTTCAAGTCTCTCAAGCAGTTTGTAGTGCGTCAAGAGCTGCTTTATTAACAGGAGCTTACTCAGAAAGGGTTAGCGTTAGAGGAGCGTATAATCACACTTCTAGAATAGGTCTCAATCCAAATGAAACAACGATAGCTGAAATACTTAAGCCATTAGGATATGCTACTAGTATAGTTGGTAAATGGCATTTGGGTCATCATGAGATGTTTTTACCCTTACAACAAGGTTTTGATGAATATATGGGTATTCCATATTCTAATGATATGTGGCCAGTAGACTATGATGGAACACCCATCGCAAATACTGACCATCCGCTTAGTTTTTATCCGCAGCTTCCTTTTTATGTAGGCAATAATAAAGTTGAAGAAATTCATACTTTATCTGATCAGAATGAACTCACAAAACGTTATACTGAAAGAGCAGTTGATTTTATTAATAGGAATAAAAATAACCCTTTTTTCTTGTATCTACCGCATTCTATGCCGCATGTCCCTCTAGGTGTATCTAGTGAATTTAAAGGGAAGAGCAAACAAGGAATGTATGGTGATGTAATGATGGAGATTGATTGGTCAGTTGGCCAAATTATGAAAGCGTTATCAGAAAATGATCTGGATGATAATACATTAGTTATTTTTACCAGCGATAATGGACCATGGTTGAATTATGGTAATCATGCAGGTTCTGTAGGTAATCTCAGAGAAGGAAAAGGAACCATGTGGGAAGGAGGGTCACGAGTACCCTGTATTATAAGATGGCCAGAAAAAATTCCTAAAGGTCTTGTCTCGAACCAACTAGCAGCGACGATAGATATTTTACCTACTATTGCAGCAGTTACCGGTGCGCAATTACCTGAGTATCCTATTGATGGAATAAATATTGAATCAATTATGTATGGCGACAGTATCAATAATCCTAGAAAGGAATATTACTATTATTACTCTGGAGAATTGATCGCTGTCCGCAGAGGAAAAATGAAATTAGTTTTTCCTCATACGTATAGATCTTATGAAGGGTATACTCCAGGGAGCGATGGTTATCCCGCTATTTATGAAGGTGTATTAGGTCGTTATGCCTCAGGAAAGAGTGAGTTAGCACTTTATGATCTAAATATAGATCGTAGTGAAGAAAAAAATATACTATCACAATATCCTAAAATTGTAAAACAACTTCAACTTCTTGGGAATAAAGCTCGATTATCATTTGGAGATAAACTTAAAGGAGTGAAAGGGGAAGAAGTCAGGCCTATTGGTCAGCTAGATATAGATAGACCTAAATCAGAATTAAAGGTTAATCATATAGGTGTTGGAAAAAGTATAAAGCTTAAAAAATCCTATAGTGATAAATATTCTGGAAATGGAAATAATACAGTATCAAATGGAATGCTTGGTACTTTAGATCATAATGATGGGAATTGGCAAGGTTATGAAGAAAAAGATTTTGAAGCAGTTATTGATTTAGGTGAATTAGTAAACATTAATCAAATAAGTTGTAGCTTTTTACAAAGACAATCATCCTGGATTTTTTCACCAACTGAAGTAAATATATCTATATCTAACGATGGCCTTTCATTTGCATCAGTGAAAAGCTTTTATGATTCAACTGAAAAAAATCCTGCATACGAGATAAAGACGTTCTCGCAAAATTTTGAAAAATTTAAAACTCGGTATATTAAAATAAATGCTAAAAATGTAAAAGTTTGTCCAGATTGGCACCCAGGTAGAGGTGGAAAAGCTTGGTTATTTATCGATGAAATAGTGATTAAATAATATTTAAACTATCATTTTTAAAAACTTTTTTATTTAATTCATCATCCAAATATCCCATCATAACAGAGTGCCCTGTAATCTCTGTGGGCTTATCAGTATTGTTCATACCTGATAAATGAATTGGAGTTTTATTCATTGAAATAAATGCAGTGTTTTCATTTAGCATAAAAAGAGTGGGGGGGTTGGTTTCTTCCAGTTGTTCCCATTGAAACTTAATTAAAAAGTTTCCTTCATTTTCACCTAGGTAAATATCTGGATCTTTTGCAGTCAATGGCGCACCGGAATAAAGAGGTAAAATCGCCTGTAAAATAACCCATGCCATAGATTTAGGTTCTAAGCTTACATGGAATGTTTGATTCTCATAAAGATCAATAGCATGCTGAATTCCATTGGTATTCACTAACAGATTATAATGACTTAACTTAATTCCTTTTCCATCATTCCAAAAGACCATTGCTTCATCAGCAAGAAGTGGCTTATAAGTAGGATTGAAATTTTTTGAAAAAGTTTTTATTTTTTCAAAATAATTTACATCAGAATTAATAATCAAAGATGGCGCCGAATTTTTAGTGGCATCTGCAATATTTTGATCTCCTACAAGTACCATGGATGCACCTAAAGTCCAGATTCCAAAAGCTAGAATTTCATTTTGAGGGAATGGCAGTTGATCCACTAGAATTCGTTCTTTTGGTGAAATACCCATTGATACAAGCCAGTTAGCAGTTTGTTGAGCCATTGAATATACTTTATCTGAAGTAAGTTTATGTTCGGTATAAACTAATTTTTGGCCATATTTAATATTTTGACCATCGACTAATGCTCTTAAGTTTGGATATGGCACCATATGCTCTATTGGTTGAATATTACCTAAACATTGAGCTTGATAGATCTTCTCTTTTAAATCAGAAGGCATTGGTTAAAATTATATATTAATCTGGTTTGATTTTTCTGATAACTTTAAAGTTATCAGAAACTCGTGTATAGCTATTACCAGCTAAGCGCCCTATTGGATTTAATGCTTTTAAATCAATTCGGCCATCATTATACACATCATCTTGAATATGAAACATTACAATTGTTCCAATAACTACAAATCCTGCACCAGGTTCAGCTTCGCCAATTTCAACTATGGTATTTAATTCACACTCATAACTCACTTTAGATTCTTTTACCCTTGGTGATGATATTTTATCTGAGTCAATAGGGGTGAGATTAGAAATTTTAAATTCATCAATTTCTTTATCGTAATCTGTAGCGCATTCCACCATAGGTTCCACAATCTCTTCGGATACTAAGTTTACCACAAACTCTTTAGTACTACGAATATTATTTAGCGTATCCTTTGTTAATCCATCATAGCCACGCCTAGCTGGAGCAAACATTATAGTGGGTGGCTTTGAGCAAACTCCATTAAAATAAGAAAATGGTGCTAGATTTAATATTCCATTAGTTGATTTAGTTGAGACAAAAGCAATAGGCCGTGGTACAATTGAGCCAATCATTAGTTTATGATTTTCTTGAAAAGATTGTTTTGTTGGATCAATATTCATTATTCATCGATCCATGATAGAGAATAATTTTTATCATCAATATTGTCTGCTGAGCTTGTCATTTCTAACGGTTTAAAAGTATCTATCATAACTGCAAGCTCATCAGCTTCTTTTGCATTTAATGAAGCTTCAATTTTTCCAGGTTGAGGACCATGCGGTAATCCAGCCGGATGAAAAGTAATTGAGCCATGTTCAACACCTTTTCGACTCATAAAATCTCCAGACACATAATATAAAATTTCATCAGAGTCGACATTGCTATGAGCATAAGGTGCAGGTATTGCTTTAGGGTGATAGTCAAATAATCTTGGTACAAAATTACATATCACTAATCCTGGAGCTTGTAAGACTTGGTGCACAGGTGGTGGTTGATGAACCTTCCCAGTTATAGGCATAAAGTCATGTATATTAAAAACCCATGGAAAAAGATATCCATCCCACCCTACAACATCAAAAGGGTTATATTTATACTCATAGGATTGAATTCCTTGACGTAGCTTTACCTTAACATTAACAGGGCCACCATTAATTGGTGGAGTGAGTTTTGGAACTTTAATATCACGTTCACTAAAAGGTGCAAATTCTAATAATTGACCGGCATTATTTCTATAACGCTTTGGTGTTTTAATAGGTCCAGCTGTCTCAATAACTAGAATTTCTATTGTATCTTTTACATCAATTTGCCAAATAACACCACGGGGTATAATAGCATAATCTCCAGGATTTAAGTCAAGAGTTCCAAAATTTGTTAAAAGTTTTCCACTGCCTTGATGAATAAATAAACATTCATCATGATGACCATTTCGGTAATAATAATCCATGTTTTTTGATATCATAGCTTTAGATAATATTACATCTGAATTAAAAAATAATGTTTCACGAGAATCAATTGCATCGCCCTTTAAATTAAGGTCGCGTGTTTTAAGATGATGATGTTGGTGTTCTTTATTATTTGATTCCAAAGAAGATAAAATAATATCACCAACTTTTTTTATAGCTGTTGGTGGATTTAAGTGATAAACGTTTGAGTAAATATCACTAAATCCTTCACGACTTATAAGTTCTTCCCAATAAAGACCTCCATCTTTATTTCTAAACTGTATATGACGTTTATCAGGAATCTCTCCGTTTTTTTGGTAAAATGGCATGATAGATTATACGATTTTGTTTTCTAAAATTCCCAGTCGTTCTATTTCTAAAGTCACAACATCTCCCTTATTGAGCCAACCTCCAGTATTCTCTGGGCGCAACTCTAATATGCAGCCGGTACCAACTGTTCCTGAACCTATATACTCACCTGGCATTAGTTTCGTATTCATGCTTGCACGTTCAATCATTGTTTCAAAAGAATGATAAAGATCATTGGTGTTTCCATCAGAAATTTTCTCCCCATTTACATGGCATGTCATTTGAAGGTGTAGTTTGCCATCTTTTTTTCTTGCTGATTCTATTTCATCAGGAGTAACCATATAAGGTCCAAAACTTGAAGCAAAATCTTTACCTTTTGCAGGGCCAAGGCTCATGGGCATTTCGTCTCTTTGAAGGTTGCGTGATGACCAGTCATTTAAAATTGTATAACCCGCAATGACTTTGCCAGCTTCGTTTGATCTAAGATTTGAACCACCATTTCCAATAATAACAGCAAACTCAAGTTCAAAATCAAGTTCAGTTGTATTATTTGGGTAAGGGATATTTTCACCATGACCAAAACAGCAATTAGGATTTGAAAAATAAAATATAGGTATTTTATACCAATCTGGATGCATTTCTAAATTTCTTAATTTTCGAGCAGCTTTAACATGTTGTTCAAAAGCATAGAAGTCTCGAAATGCAGGTGGATTTATTATTGGAGGTAGAATAATTAATTCTGATTCTTTAAAAGAATATGAGTTTTGATCCTCTTTTAGATAAGAAGATTCAAGAATCTTTAATAGATTAAAATTTTCATCCCAATTTTCAAGAGCTTTATGCAAGGACGTTGGAATATTAATAAACCTATCATCATTATTTTTTTCATGTAGCCATTTAGCAACGAGTCCAATATCAATGATTCTTTCAGAAGATTTAAATCCAAATCTTGTTTCTTTCGCTTCTTGTGTTTTAAATGTTACAAATTTCATTTATAAATTTCCTCTTAACGCCTGTTCTCTTTCAATAGACTCAAAGAGAGCTCTAAAATTACCTTTCCCAAAACTATTTGACCCTTTCCTTTGAATAATTTCAAAGAAAAGGGTAGGCCGATCCTGAATAGGTTTTGTAAAAATTTGAAGCATATATCCGTTTTCGTCACAATCAACTAGTATACCTAGTTCTGATAATATATTGATATCTTCTTCAAATTCATTGACTCTACTTTTAAGTGTATCATAATAGGTTTTTGGTGTAGACAAAAATTCTACACCATTGTTTCGAAGTTTAGTAACTGTTGAAATAATATCTCTTGTTGACATGGCTATATGTTGAACACCAGGACCAGTATATGATTCAATAAATTCTTGAATTTGTGATTTTTTTAGCCCATCAGCTGGTTCATTAATTGGCATTTTTATTTTTTCATTATCATTAGCCATCACAATAGATTGAAGAGAACTATATTCTGTAGAAACATCTTTATCATCGACAGACCAAAATCGATGCCAACCAAAAACTTTTTCATAAAAATTGCATACAGAGGTCATATCACCTTTAGGCTGGTTTCCAACCACATGATCAACATGCACAATACCTGTAGGTTCAGCAACGGAATCTATATCCATAACTTTATAGCCTGGTAGAAAGACCCCTCTATAATTATTGCGTTCAATAAAAGTATGAGTAGTATCTCCATAAGTTTTAATTGTAGAAATTATAGCTTCACCTTTTTCATCTTCAATCAACGTTGGTTTAAGAACACTTTCTGCGCCATTATGTGTTGTTGCCTTCCATGCGTTTTCAGCATTGTCAACTGAAAAAGATATATCTTTTACCCCATCTCCATGTTCATCTATATGTTTCCCAATTTCTGTTCCAGGTCTTAACGGTGAGCTTAATACAAACCAAACTTGATTTTGTTTTAAAACGTAGCTAACTTTTTCGCGATTACCTGTTTCAAGGCCTTGGTATGCTATAGGTTGAAATCCAAGACAGCTTTGATAGTAATGAGCTGCTTGTTTTGCATTACCTACATATAATTCACAATGGTCAAATGAGTTTATTTTATAGTCATTCATTGCTGATTAAGATATCAAGCCTTTTAGATTAGAAATCATCTTTTGATTCTCATTATCTGTACCAATTGAAATACGAATACACTTTGACCAACCAAATGGATGCAAATTTCGAACGATAATTCCTTTTTTTAATAAATTTGTTGTTATTTTTTCTGCTTGATCTTTAGTATCCCAAACAGTGGTAATAAAATTAGCAACACTAGGTATAGTTTTTATACCTAAACTATTTAATTCTTTATTAAAGTAATTATAGCCAGTTTTATTCATTGACAAGGTATCTTCAAGAAAAGAATGATCATCCATTGCTGCCATCCCTCCAGCAAGTGCAATTAGGGATGGCTCAAATGGTTCTTTTACTTTCATCAAGTTACTTATGAGCGTGTCGTGAGCAAATCCATACCCAATTCTCAATCCAGCTAGTCCATAAGCTTTTGAAAATGTCCGCAGGGTAATTACGTTGTCATAACGATACGTCATAGAATCAGGGTAATCAAGTTCAGATTGTGCAAATTCAAAATATGCTTCATCTAAAATGATTAGTACTCTTTCTGGTATGTGTTTGTAAAATGCATCAAATTCTTTTCTAGTTATATATGTCCCCGTAGGATTATCTGGATTAGCAATGTAAATAATTTTAGTGTATTCCGTTACTTTTTCTGCCATTGCTTCAAGATTATATTTATAATTTTTCATAGGAACCCAATTAACTTTTTTACCAGAAGCATCAGCTAAAACTTTAAAACCTATAAATGTATTTTCAGCTGATATTAACTCATCATCATTGAGTAAAAAGGTTCTCATTATTGTTGATATTATACCTTCACTACCGGCACCTAAAATAACGTTATCCATTTTTATATTAAACTTTTTAGCAAGTTTTGTTCTTAGATCATAACCTACCATATCAGGATAACGATGAATATTTTTCAAGCTTTTTTTGATTGCTTCAATAGCCATTGGAGAAGGTCCCAGTGAATTTTCATTCGATGCTAATTTATATATATTTTTAATTCCCTCACGTTCAAGTTGTTCAATTGATTGACCTGGAACATAATTTGATAAATTTTGAATATAAGAAGGGACTAAAGGCATTAGACTGTCAATTTAGTTTTATATTTAAAAGTTGAAAGAACAACTGATGTTTTTAGATGTTGAACGTTTGAGAGAGCGGATAAACTATGAAGTACAAGTTGATCATAATGTGCAATATCACGGGTAGCAACCTTTAAAAGAAAATCACCTTTTCCTGTTATATGGTAACATTCTAGAACTTCATCTATTATTGAAATTGATTTATAAAAATTTTCCACTGGAGTTTCACCATGCCGTGCTAATGTGACCTCAACGAATGTGATACATGTATAGCCTGCTTTTTGGGTGTTTAAAAGAGTAACATATTGTTGAATTAGCCCGCTTGCTTCTAATTTTTTTACACGCTCTAATGTGCTTGATGGTGAAAGTTTTATACGCTTGGCTAAATCAGAATTAGTGATTCTAGCATTAAGCTGAAGTTCTTCCAATATTCCTTTGTCTATATTATCTAATTGCACAAGATTATATGTTTATTATCTATAATAACAAAATAAAATACGGATAAATATTAAAAAACAAAATAAAATTTTATAATACCTAATCTAATAAGAATATTGTGGGATGAATGTAAATTCTGCATCATATGCTATATATTAAATGATTATTAAAGGCCCATTGATATCAGGTATTTTTATTGAAAGACCTAATCGTTTCATAACTAATATTTTAGTGAATGGTAAAATAGTAAAGTCTCATTTACCAGATCCTGGACGCTTAAAAGAATTGCTTTTTAAAGGTGCTAAAGTACTATTGCGTCCAGCACCTAAAGGTTCAAAAAGAAAAACAAAATATTCTACTGTAATGGTTAATCATCAGGGTCAATTAATTTCATTGGTTTCTGCTTTACCTAATCAATTTGTATTAGAATCATTAAAGGAAAAGGCATTGCCAATGTTCAATAATTTTAAATTAATAAAACCTGAAGTAGTTTATGGGAACCATCGCTTTGATTTTTTATTAAAAGATAAAGAGGATGCTTATTATTATTTAGAAGTGAAGTCAGTAACATTTGTCAAAAATAGATTAGCTAAATTTCCTGATGCTGTTACTGAAAGAGGAACAAAGCATGCTAAAACATTAACTGAGTTGAAGCGTAAAGGATATGGAGCCGGAATACTTTTTGTATGTCAAAGGCCAGATGCCGATAGATTCATGCCAATGTGGGAAAGAGATTATAAATTTGGGAAGGCATTATTAGAGGCAAATAAAGCTGGAGTAAATATCTGGTGTATTACTGCAAACTTAAGTGAGACTGAGATGACAATAAATAATGAAATTCCTGTAGATTTAAGTTCTCCAAGTCCAAAGAAAAATATAATTTGAGATTATTTAAGAATATTATAATTGCCTTTATTTTTGTGAATGTATCGATCTTAATATATTCATGTGCTGCCGTTTCTGCACCAGAAGGTGGGCCAAAAGATGAAACCCCACCACAATTAATTTCATCAAATCCTGAATCTGGAACTCTACAATTTAAAGGTGGTAAGGTTACTCTTTCATTCTCCGAATATATTGATGAAAAATCAGTATCAAATTCCATCAAAATTTCACCAAGATTAGAAGACTCCCCTACTATAACTTATGAAGATGATAAACTAATTTTATATTTTCCAGATACGTTACTTAATGACCAAACGTATGTAGTGACAATTAATAGAAACTTAACAGATGAACGTAAAGTAGCAATTGATCAATCTTTTCAAGTAGCTTTTACTACAGGTGATATTATTGATGAAGGTATTATTTCTGGTCGTGTATATGGAGATGAAGAATACGCAGTACATTTATGGAAAGTAACTTCAGAATTATCTGACTCAATATTTTTTACTGATCCATTATATGTAACAGAAGCTGATAAAGAAGGTAATTTTGAATTTAAATATTTAGCTGCTGGAAACTATGTAATATTAGGAGTGGATCGTAGTGCCTCAGGTAATAAATTAATACCAGATCGTATGGCATATGGAGTAAGCTCAAAAAAAGTTTATAAATTAGAAGAAAAAAGTCAAATCAATTATATTCCACTTCGTGTAAAAAAACAGATTCCTCTTATAAAATTAACGCATGGTGAATGGGTGGGGCAAAAGTGGGGTTGGATATATTTTAACCAAGAAATAGATAGTCTTAATATTGATAATATTATTTTGACTGACGAGTCTAATAAACAATTTTCCCCATCAATATTTAGAGATATTCAAGATAAAACACGTGCATTGTTAATTTTAGATGATACGTTAGCAAAAGGTAAAGTAGAATTAGATATTTTTTCTAAAATAGAAAGTCTGGATAGGAAAAAAATTAATTTTAGAGTTTCAGGGAAAAGAGATACTACAAACATTAAAAGGATTAAACCTGAAGGAGCAAAAACCATTCGAGTTGAAAAAGGAGGCGGACCTTCAATACCAATAGTATTTTCAAAACCAATAATTCAAATTGAAGATAGTGTAATCATAATGATAACAGATTCAGATACATTAATTGAAAAAGCCAATTTGATTAACCCTATTCAAATTAATTATACGCCTTCAATTGGATGGGTTGAGAAGACAGATTATAATATTACTATTATTTCAGAAAAACTAAGGCCAATAGAAGGAAAACTTTTTTTGGACTCCACAATAACTATACCTATTAAATCTGAAAAAAAATTAGGGTATGGAGGGATATCGGGGTTTATAAACAAAAATCATAACAAAACTTTGTTAAAGCTTACATCTTTAAATGATACATCTAAATTTTTCTATTCTCCTATTGATACAAACCTTAAATTTATTTTCAAAAGTATACCAGAAGGAGCTTATAGCTTATCATTAATAATTGATGAGGATAATAATGGATCATATACATTTGGTGCAGTTATACCTTTTCAACCTAGTGAATGGTTTTATATATATCCTGATACATTTAATATTCGATCTAATTGGGATATTGATGTTGGTACTATAAAAATAGAAGAGGGAAAATAATATGTACTGCGTAATAATGGCTGGAGGTCGAGGTACTAGATTTTGGCCGGCTAGCAGAAAAAATAATCCTAAGCAACTATTAAATATTGTTGGGAATTCGACAATGTTACAAATGACTGTTGATCGATTCCAAAAAATGAAAAATGTCGAAGATATTTTTATTGTAACGAATAAAGATTTAGCTCCAAAAATTAATAAAATGATTAATGGGGTAAAGAAAAAGAATATCATTATTGAACCAAGCGGTAAAAATACTGCACCTGCTATTGGTTTAGCAGCTTTAAAAATTAAATCAATAAGAGAAGATGCAGTTATGGGTGTTTTTCCTGCTGATCATTTAGTAATTGGAGCTCAAAAATTTGCAAAAACTGTTCGTTCTGCAATTCAGATTTCAAATAAAAATAATGCTTTAGTTACAATTGGTATTAAACCAAATTTTGCTTCTACAGGTTACGGATACATTCAATTTGATCCTCAAAGTACTCTAGATTATTTAGCTGGTTTTAAAGTAAAAACATTTGCTGAGAAGCCTCATGAAAAATTAGCAAAAAGGTTTGTTTCTAGTGGAGATTTTCTATGGAATGGAGGAATGTTTGTATGGAAAGTAAGTTCTTTTTTCAGTGAATTAAAAATTCATATGACGGAATTAAATAGTCAGCTTGAAAAAATTGAAAAAAAAGTTAATGCTAAACAAGATTTTTCTAGTTTATGGCAAAAAATTCAACCAAAATCGATTGATTATGGATTGATGGAAAAATCAGATAATATATATGTGGTCAAATCTGAATTTGATTGGAATGATTTAGGATCTTGGGATGCTGTTTTTGAAGTTTCTCCAAAAACTAAAGATCAAAATGTAATTCGTGGTGAAGGTTTAGTCATCGATGGAAAAAACAATCTAATTGAATCAGATAATCATTTTACTGCAGTTCTTGGTCTCAATAATATTGTTGTTGTAAATACACCTGATGCAACACTTGTAATTCCAAGAGATAAAGTTGAAGATGTAAAAGAATTAGTATCATATCTTGAAAAGAACAAAAAATTAGATTTACTATAATTCATGGCAAGAATGAAACCAGAAAAATTATTTCTTCTTTTTGAAGAATTAGCAGAAAAAATGAATATTAACATTGTCCAAGGAAAAGGTGATTTTATTGGAGGAATGTGTTCAGTTAATAATGAAACTTATATCGTAATAAATAAAGTTAAGCCAATAGCTCAAAGATTAAATGTTCTTGGATTTGAATTTTCAAAATTAAATTTAAATAATATTTTTATTCCTCCAGCACTCCGTAATTTTATAGAAGATTTGCAACAAGATATCTTTAATGAGTAGCTAAATAAATACTTCTATTATTTATTTATATTTAATTATTTAAAAAGAAAATATTTATTTCTTGAAATAAAGCAGTCTCCATCTTTACACTTAGCCCTATCATCTTTTATCCGAGGTGAGATAATGTTCATAATTAATAAACTTTTTGAGGTTTGGTATGAAAAATTATGCGGCTAATAATATTAGAAACTTTGCTTTAGTTGGACACGGATCATCAGGTAAGACAATGTTATCAGAATCAATGCTTTATAAATCTGGTGAAATAAATCGCCTTGGCTCAATTGAAGGAGGTTCTACAGTCTCTGATTATCACCACGATGAACATAATCGCCAGATTTCTATACATTCATCTCCACTACATTTAGAATGGAATGAAACCAAATTTAATTTAATTGATACTCCTGGATATTTAGACTTTATTGGTGAAACAATTTCATCTTTAGCAGTGGTTGATTCTGCAATTATTGTTATACACGCTGTGAATGGTATTGAGGTTGGAACAGAGCAAGTATGGAATTATGCTTCAGATTTTGGACTACCTAAAACTTTAGTAATTAATGGTTTTGATAGAGAGAATACAAAATTTGATACTATTTTAAATCAAGCAAAGGACCATTTTGGGTCAAATGTTTTTCCTATGCAATTACCTGTAAATGCTGGACCGGGCTTTAATCAAATTGTGGATGTTCTTCGAAGTGAATTGATAACATATAGTACTGATGGAAGTGGAAAATATAAAGAAGAAGATCTCCCTGATGAATGGAAAGGTCAAGTAAAAGAACTTCACCAAGAATTAATTGAATATGTTGCAGAATCAGATGACTCTCTTTTAGAAAAATTTTTTGATCAAGGTAATTTAAGTGAAGAAGAAATGCGAGAAGGTTTACATCAAGCAATTCAAAATCAAATATTAATACCAATGTTTTGTACCTCTGCTGGTTTAAACATTGGATCCGCAAGATTAATGGATTTTATATCTAAGTATGGTTCCTCTCCAGTTGATCGAGCTTTAATTCCAGCAAAAGATGCTAACTCAGGAGAAAGAATTGATGTTGCTTTAGATGGTAAAGACCCTGTTATTCATGTGTTCAAAACAATAAGTGAAGCGCATATAGGCGAACTTTCATTCTTTAGGGTTTATTCAGGTTCAATAAATACTGGTGATGATTTACATAATACAATTAGAGGTAATTCAGAAAGATTTGGCCAGATGTTCCTTATGAATGGTAAAGAAAGGTCTAGTGTAAATAATTTAAATGCAGGAGATATAGCCTCGGTTGTTAAGCTTAAAGATACTCATACTGGCAATACCTTAACTGGCCTTAACAATAAAGTTCATTTACCTTCCGTTGATTTACCAAATTCAAATATACATATAGGTATTCGCTCAAATACAAAAGGTGATGAGGAAAAAATAGCAACGGGTTTATCTTCAATTCATGAAGAAGATGCAACATTTATCTATAATGTTGATTCAGAATTACACCAAACAGTGCTCTCTGGTCAAGGTGAATTACACCTTCAAGTATCAATTGATCGGTTGAAACGTAAATTTAATGTTGATATTCAAACATTTAAGCCACGGATTCCATATCGTGAAACAATAAGAGGCTCAGGCTCTTCAAAGTATCGGCATAAAAAACAAAGTGGTGGATCAGGTCAATTTGCAGAAGTCTGGTTAAAAGTAGAATCAAAACAAAAAGGTGAAGGTATTGAGTTCACTCAATCTTTAGTGGGACAGAATGTAGATCGAATTTTTGTACCATCTGTTGAAAAAGGCGTAACGGCAGCTTGCACTGAAGGTATTTTAGCTGGCTATAGAGTAGTAGATCTAAAGGTAGATTTCTACGATGGTAAACAGCATCCTGTTGACTCAAAAGATATTGCGTTTCAAATGGCAGGTAAACATGCATTCAAAGAAGCATTCTTATCTGCACAGCCATGCTTATTAGAGCCTGTGCTTATAGTAGAAATAAAAGTACCAGAAGATTATATGGGTGATGTAATGGGTGATATTTCTAGCCGTAGAGGTAAAATTATGGGTATGGGTTCAGAAGGAAGCTTCCAAAAAATAAAAGCACAAGTACCTCAATCAGAGATGTATCATTATTCAACAACCTTAAGGTCCTTAACTGGTGGGCGTGGAATTCATTCAGAAGAAATTAGCCACTACTCTGAAGTCCCACGAGATATGGAATCTAAAGTTATTACAGAAGCTAAAACTGTTTATGAAGAAGATAAATAAGATGGATAGATTATGGAGTCCATGGAGAATGCAGTATATCCGAAATAAAGAAGATAAGGAAGGTGAGTGCGTTTTTTGTTTAAAGTCAAAACAAAAGAATGATAGAGATAATCTAGTTCTTTATAGAGGGCCTACTTCCTTTATACTAATGAATCTCTATCCGTATAATAATGGACATATCATGGTTTGTCCTTATAATCATATTGAAACAACCAAATCGTTATCTAATGAATCAATGAAAGAGATTATGATGCTTGCAGATAAATCTATGGATATATTTAGAGATGTCATGGATGCTCAAGGGTTTAATTTTGGAGCAAATATTGGCATTTCTGGCGGTGCGGGGATTGCTGACCATATTCATTTTCATGTGGTGCCAAGGTGGGTTGGTGATACTAATTTTATGCCTGTATTAGGACACACAAAAGTGATGGTTGATGAACTAACAAATACTTATGATAAACTTAAAATTGAATTTAATAAACTAAAATAGACTTATGGATTTTGCACAAACTTGGCTTCCTTTTATTTATTTGTATGGTATTGGTGGTATTGCCTTTGTCTTTGGACTTAACTTAATTCTAAGAACAAAAGCACTTCGCTTATCATATTCTCGCCATAAAAAATGGATCTGGATATTTCTTTATGGTTTTTTCTTTTACGCAGGAATACATGCCTTATTTATATTTATTGCAATAGGTAGTCAATAATGGATATTGCTATTGGAACGCAACTTGATAGAATAATCATCATTGCATATTTTACCCTTGTTATGGGTTTTGGGGCTTATTTTGGTAAATATAGCAAAACAACTTCTGATTACTTTTTTGGTGGAAGGCGATTCTCTTGGTGGCTGATTGCAATATCTATCGTTGCAACAGGTGTTGGGTCACATAGCTTTGTAAAATATTCTACAAAGGCTTATCAATACGGTTTTTCATCAACAATGACTTATATGAATGATTGGTTTTTTATGCCTCTTTTTATGTTCGGCTGGTTACCAATTATTTATTACACAAAAATAAAATCTATTCCAGAGTATTTTGAAAGAAGATTCAATCGTAAAGCGAGATACATTGCTACTTTGATGACATTACTTTATATGATTGGCTATATTGCAATTCAATTTTTAACACTAGCAACTGCATTGTATAAAATTTATGGTATTCCATTAATGCTTACAGTTGTTCTCATTGCGATAGCAACAACTATTTACATGCATTTTGGAGGACAAACTTCAGTAATCTTTACTGATTTGTTTCAAGGCTTCATTCTAATTTTTGCAGGATTACTTCTTTTTTACTTGGGTATTCAATATTTAGGTGACAATACCGCTTTTACAGGGATGAAAGCATTTTGGATGAATCTTTCTCCAAATGAAAAACTGCCACTAGCACATTTTAACCATCCTCCTGATTTTAATTTTGTAGGAATTTTTTGGCAAGATGGAATTGCTGGATCTGTTGGTTTTTTATTTTTAAATCAAGGATTAATAATGAGGTTTATGGCCGCTAAAAGCGTAAATGAAGGAAGAAAAGCAGCAGCCTTTAATGTTTTAATAATATTACCAATATCTGCTATTGTTGTTTCAAATGCTGGATGGATTGGTAGGGCTATAACAAATGCTGTTCCAAATGCATTACCAGTTGATATGGCAGCAAACGATATATTTGTAGCAGTAACCAATATTGTTTCTTCGCCTGGTGTTTTTGGGTTTATTATTGCCGCGCTTTGTGCCGCATTAATGTCAACAGCGGATACTCTTGTAAATGCATCATCTGCTATAATTATAAATGATATTTATAGGCCATTAGCAAAAAAATTAAAAAATGAAAAAGAGCAACTAAAACTTGCTAGATGGACTTCTATTGGAGTTAAAGTTTTAGCTGTTTCTTTGGTTCCATTTTTTAACTCATTTGATTCAATCTATGAAGCTCATGGTTGGTTTCATTCTACCTTTACTCCACCACTTGTTGTTGGTGTTTTTCTTGGAATATTTTGGAAAAGATTTACCACTTCAGCTGTAATTGCCACATTTTTAGGTGGAGCATTTTTAATGCTATTAGGCCAAAGTTTTCCTGAACTTATTAGGCCATTTTCACATGGAATTGAATTTAGACCAGGAAGAGGTTATTCTTATATCGGAGCTTTATATAATATTTTTGTTTGTGCTGGAGTAGGTATTATTGTGACTTTTTTTACAAAACCAAAAACAGAAAAACAATTATCAGGACTAACAATTTTTGATGTGCATAATCTTAAAAATATTTTTAAAGGTTCTTCTGTAAATGAAGAAAAAGGTGAATCTATAAATGTAACTTGGAAGATTAAAGAAATTGATTCAGATTTAGTTTGTTTTTCAATAAATGATATGAAAAGAATGAAAGCAAATCCAGGCGACTTAGTTTTTGTTGAAGATTCGCGTTGGTGGCTTGGAGGATTAAAATCTGCTCATTGTATATATGGAGAGCCACATAATGAAGATGGCTTAGTATATATAACTAATAAACATTTAAGTCATGGTCAATTTATAGAAGGACTTAAATTAAAAGCAGAAAAGGAAATGTAAATGTTTGGTCTCAAAACTATATATAATATAAATTCGCGCCGCAAATATTAATAACTAATTGCCATATTCCGGAGTAGCTCAGTTGGTAGAGCGAGTGGCTGTTAACCACCAGGTCGGGGGTTCGAGTCCCTCCTCCGGAGCAAAAGGCTCAATTTATTTTGGGCCTTTTTTATTATTATTTATCTAATATACTTTTCATTTTGTAATATTATATACTTATTGAATTTATATCAAGGAGGTAAAAATGAAAGTGGCATTATTAGATTCAACACTTAGGGAGGGTGAGCAGTCACCTAATGTTTCCTTCACAACTGCTCAAAAAATAAAAATTGTTAATGCTTTAGATGCATTTGGTGTAGAGTATATTGAGATTGGTCACCCTGCAGTTTCAGAAGAAATAAAAAAATCTATTTCGGTAATATCTAAATTAGAAACAAGAGCAGAAAAAATTATTCATAGTAGAGCACTTAAATCTGACATTGATGATGCTCTATTATTAGATGCAACTTGGATTGGAATTTTCTTTGGGACTTCTGATATTAGTCTAAAATATAAATTTGGAATTAGTCAACAAACAGCATTAAAGAAAATTAAATATGCAGTTAATTATGCTAAAGATAATAATGTCAAAATACGATTTACAGCTGAAGATGCAACACGGACGGATTTGTCATTTTTGATTGAAGTAGCTCAAGTTGCTGAAGAGGCAGGCGCAGATCGTTTTAGTATTGCTGATACAGTTGGTATCCTTACACCTGATAAAACTTCATTATTAGTTAAAAAAATAAAGGATGCAATAAATATTCCAGTCCATATACACTGTCATAATGATCTTGGGCTGGCTACTGCTAATTCTATAATTGCTTTAAAATCTGGAGCTACGGTTGCGGATGTTTCAATAAATGGTCTTGGTGAAAGAAGTGGTATTGCTTCACTTGCAGAAGTTGCTATGATATTAAAATTACATTTTAATATTATTAATAAATGGAACCTTGGAGAATTGATAAAGCTATCTGAAGATCTAGCATTAATCTCTGGTATCCCTAATCGATTAAATCAACCAATTGTTGGTAAATATGCCTTTACTCATAAAGCAGGATTGCATACAAAAGCAGTTCTGAAATATCCAAATTCATATGAAGGTTATCCTCCTGAAATGATTAATCAAAATAGAGAAATAATTTTAGATAAATTTTCTGGTAAAGATGCAGTTGCTGATAGATTAAATAAATTAAATATTCTTTATTCATCTGAACAATTAAATAAAATAACAAATAACATAAAGAGAAAGAGAAGCTCAAGATCGCTATCGGATATAGAGTTATTAAGTTTTGTTTAGGGTATCTAAAAATCAATTAATATTATATTAAGTACAATAATTATGAATTAAATCTTGTTTAAAATAGATTTTAAAACTTACATTATCATACATTGAGACTAACCTTTTGAGGTAATGAGGAGGTAAAATCTTAAATTAAAAATCATTGAACTAATTTATGTGCTTTGATTTTTTAAGGCCTCGTTTTTTATTTTTAAAAACGAGGCTTTTCTCTTACTGACATATCATGACCTTTCATAAATTGCGATTATACTTTATGCATTTTTCATTTAATAATTTTAAAATTATAATTTTATTGATGAGTCAATTTGTTTTTGGTCAAGATCCACCAAATATTAATTGGCATCAAATCAATACAAAACATTACGATATTATTTTTCCATACGAGATCCAAGATGAGGCAATTAGAGTTGCAAACACTTTAGAGCATATTCATTTTCAATTATATATTGATCAAAAAATTAAGCATAAGCGAATTCCAATTTTACTTTCAAATCGAGGATCTATTCCTAATGGATACGTAACAAAAGCTCCATGGATGTCTGAATGGTACAACATTCCACTCATGCAAAGAGAAATGGGTCTAACAGAATGGTATAGAGATTTATCAATTCATGAAGGAAGGCATATTGCCCAAACTAACTATATGAATCAAGGAGTTAATAAAGGTCTTGGTTTACTATTTGGTGATTTTACTCAATCTCTATACACTGGTTTTCTTATACCTGATTGGTATTGGGAAGGTGACGCAGTCGATATTGAAACAAAATTTACTCATTCGGGAAGAGGTCGTGTACCTTATTTTAATCGTATAACAAAAGCATATCTTTTATCAGGGAATGAATTCAATTATAGAAAAATATTATTTGGTTCTCATAGTAAAATTTATCCAAACCATTATCAATTAGGTTACCATTTAACAAAGCATGTAAAAGAGGAGTATGGAGAAGATGCTTGGCCTCAAATAATAAAGAATACTCTTGTGTGGCCATTTATCTTAAATCCAATATTTCCTTTTTCACATTCTATAAAGCAACATACAGGATCAACTATAAGTCAAATTCATTATGATACATTCTATGATATTAAAAATAGATGGAATAGCCAGATAAAAGATATAATTGAAGATGAAGTTATGATCTTAAACCCTTTAAGAAAGGTTGCTACGAGTTATCAGTATCCTTCGATGTCAAATGATGGAACAATAATAGCTTTAAAACATGGCTTAGGTGATGTTAGTACAATCGTAAAAATATTCCAAGGAATTGAAACACCTCTCAAGAAAATAAGTAGTAGCGCAAAACTTTTTGGATATTTTTCAAATGGTAAAAAAATTGTCTGGTCAGCTTATGTTCAAGATAAAAGATGGACGAAACTTAGTTGGACAAATATTTTTTTATATGATATTAAAACAGGCTCAATTAAAAATATTACATTCAAAGGTCGAGACTATCACCCTAACATTTCAACAAATGGTAATAAAATTGCAATGGTTTCATTTTCTGAGAACAGAAATGCATTGTTAAAAATAATAGATACAAATTCAGGTACTCTTTTGGATCAAGTTGAAGCGCCTAATGGTGGATTAATTATGACTCCTTCTTGGTCAAAAGATGACAAACAAATTGTTTTTACATCTCAAAAGTTTAATGGGCGAGCTATATACGTTTACAAACTTAAAAACCGTGAATTTATAAAAATTAAAAATGAATCGTGGCAAGATATATACAATCCAATCTTTTATAATAATTATATATTATTTGAAGGACAAATAAATGGATTTGATCAACTATTAGCAATTGATATGAATACAAAAAAAGAGTATAAGGTTACATCTCAAAAGTTAGGTGTTTACAACCCCTCTATAACACCTGATGGAAACCTTATATATAATAATTACTCGTTAAATGGCCATGGAATAGTTCAAACAAAATTAAATACAAATTTGTGGATTCCAATAACCAGAAAAAATCAAATGATTATAAATGATAACTATATTTCTGATACTCCAATTGTATATGATTTACCAATTATAAAAAAGTCATATGAAGTAAAAGAATATAAAGGAATTAGAAACGCATTAAATTTTCACAGCAGATACATTATTAATGATGATCTTGAACCAACTTTAGGAATTCAATCAGATAATATACTGGGAACTTTATCAACAAATATTGAATTATCATATAATAGGAATGAAGATGTTTATCAAAAAAGAGTAAGAGCGACTATAAAAAAGTTTTACCCTATAATTGATTTGGAGCTAGAGTCAAGTAATAGAAATGTTTATCGTGGTAAATATTTTGAAACTTTTAAAAAATCACAAGACTCATTAATCTATAAAATTAATGAAAGTTGGAATGAGAACAACTTAAATATTGGTTTTAAAATACCAATTTATAATAAATATGAAGGGATTTCTGTAAAGTCAGCATATTTCAAATTTGGTTCAAAATTTACATTAAGAAATCAATCAATATATAATTTTGATTTTCTTAAAGTACCTCCAAATGTAAAAGTTGCAGACAAACTTAGACAGAGAGAGAGAGATGGTAAAATATTACCAATATACTTTGAAACTGCACTCTCATCCTTTAATGAAAAGTCACAAAGAGATTTAGGATTTCATGGCTGGCAATTGTTTGGTTATTTTGGTTTTTCTCCATTTAATGGATTATTAAAAGGTAGGCAAAATTCTTTGAGTTTTATATTAAGAAGAGAAGGTTTTTTTAGGCATCACTTAATTGATTTTCGTTTACAACATGAATCAAACCAAGGAGATTATATATTTCAATCTAAACTTCCTTTCCCTAATGGTTACCAATGGTATCTATTTGATTCAGGTTTAAGACAAAGTATCAAATATAAATTTCCACTATTTTATCCAGATTGGGAAGCACCTTTTGCAGTCACGTTTTTAAAAAGAATTCAAGGAAGAGTTTTTACCGATTATGTTAATTTGAACTTTAGTAGTCCAATGATTGCTATTGGTGTAGGAATTACATTTGAATTAGCTGGTTTTTTTGATATCAAGTTTCCTTTATCAATTACATCCAACTTTTATTATAATCCAAAATCAGGTAAAAATGGTATTCAATTGGAATTTGAATAAATATTAAGTTTGACGTAGGTTTTAATGTTAACAATCACAACATATAAAGTTTTTAGTAAGAGGGTGCTATGAGTAATCGCGGAGACGATAGACGTAAGGTAGAACGTAGGAATGGTAATGTTCGTCGTTTAAAAAATATTAAAGTTGAAAATGATAAAAGGTCGGGTGCAGAGCGTAGAGATGATGAACGTAGAACAGGTGCAGAACGTAGAAACGATTAAATATTTTCTATTTTAATATATTCATCTTTTGCTTTATTTATAAATTGTATTAACGCTTGTCTTTCTTCTATAATTTGGTACATCAAGTACCTTTTTTGATAAAATACAGTTAAAAATCTAAGGTGCTGTCTATATTTTCGAATTCTAAAGATATAAGATAAAACAAAATTTCCACTTGGGATTAAAGATAATATATAAGCAGTAGTTAATAATAGATTATTTGCCATAAGATAAAAAACTAAGATTTCTAATATATAGTAAATAACGAAAACACCAATTCCAGTAATTAATTTGGTTGGAGCTATCTCTGACTTTGATCGAGCAAATTGTTTAGCAATCAACCGAGGTAATTTATATGGAATAATATTGTTAATAATTCCATATAAGTAAATTGGAAAGCCTAAAATAATATAGGTTACAATTTGTATTCTTTCAAAAAAAGTAATGCTTTTATTCGATGGGTCAAGAAATTCATCTTTGAGTTTTAATAGACTTAAGTGATTTTGATAATTTTGAAATTTTTCTTTGAATTCTTCTACTTTATTTGGTTCATTTTTAAAATACCATTCAACTCCATTTACTAATCCTTTAGTTGCAGAAAAATCATCAGATTTATTTTTTAAATCCAGACCAAGATCTGTCATTAATTCTTTTTTATAAATCAATTCTAATGCACTTACAATTTCTTCGGATGCTAAATCATTAACATTTGTTGTTAATTTAGTTAATGCTGTTTCTATTTGGTCAGTTAATTGATTTACAACTTTAAATTCATCCAAATCATATTGTTGTTTAAATGCCTTTAAGTTTATGGGATTGCCATATCGTACGATTACATTACTTTTAAACTTTATTGCATTTGAATATGAAAGTCCAACAGGAATCATAGTTATATTTAATTCCCAATTATTTTTTACCATAGCACCAAAACCAATACGTGCAGCACCAGTTTTAATTTTACTAAGAGTTCTGTCACCAGTTGAAACACCCTCTGGAAAAATTAAAAATGCACCATTATTTTTTAAAATATGAAACCCTTTTTCAAAAGTATCTTCATTTTTATTTATTTGAGACGGATCATCTTGTTTCCTATAAACGGGTACTAATTGAAGTTTTGGTAAAAGCCATTTAGAAAAAGGATTGTTAAAAAGTGTAGATTTAGCAAAAAAAAATAATTTTCTATTACAGGTTGTTCCTACTACTAGAGGATCAATCATTGTATTGGGATGATTAGATACAAATATTACTGGGGAGTCAGTAGGAATATTATTTACATGTTGAGGAGATATTCTTCTAAAAAAAGTATATACACCTGCTAATGAGACTAATTTTATGAGTCTATAGAGCAATACTTATCCTTTAACATAATAGTTGAAGTTAATTTAAATTAACTTCAGAACAAATTTTTCGAATATCAAAAAGTTTTGGGTTAGGGATCTCATTTTTATTAACTAAACTAATTATATATTTTACTGAGAAACTTAATGTTGAATTATTCTGATATTTTTTAAAACGATTTTGAATTAAAGCAGAATTATAAGTTTCGCAATATTTTGAGAGATTAGATAGAACGGTAATTGACTTAGGAAATAAAGTTAAATTTTTTCCTTCATAATAGTATGAAGGGTTATACGATTCATTCCAATATGGATTAACATAATTTTTAATATTAAATGATCTAGAAATAGCCCACCGACCATTTTTTTCCATGATTAATGGTTGGGCACTACTACACAATTCAATACCAAAAAGTAAGCCTTGAAAATTAGCTTCAAGATCAGCAAATGAAAAAACTCCAGAGGCATATCGGCCAAGAATATTTTTTTCACCAATTATTCCTAAGTCAATTGCTTTTTCCATAGAAACTTTATGTGAATTGCCTTTTTTTATAGCGGATAAATATCTTTTGTAGTATAAATATCCTGAGCCTGTAAAATGTGTGATTTTATCAACACCTATATATATCCCATTTATATTTATTATCTCATCCAGCATAATTTTAAGGCTAATCATTTGACTCTTCTCAATTGTTGGATTAGAGTCTTTCCAATAAATACTTTTTTTGAATAAATTAATATTTTCAGATTTTTTATTTGGAAATTTTTCAATTTTATTATTTGACTTAATCCATTTTTCTAATGGCGAATTTAAAACTACACCAAAATTTTTTAATATTTCTGATGAGGCAGTTTCGCAACTGCAATTATCTGGAAGTTGATTTAATGTTTTTGTTATTTCACGATTAAAATATTGATTTACCAATATACTAGCATCTTTTAAGTAAACTTTCCAAGCTAAGAAATGGTCTACTTCTCCAGCATTTAAAATAAATATTGAAATAAAATAAATTAATAAGATTCGTTTTTTCATTTATGTGACTAATCACTTTAATTTAGTACAAATTAAGGTGATTCTATTTAATTCCTCAAGTTTTTCAAGAAATTAATAAAAGAAGTTTGGCGTAGATGTTTGGTTCTAATTATCGAACTATTGGGGAGGTTGCTAATTTTTTATAGATAAGAGAAATACTAAAATTTTGGTTTAAAATCTAAAAATCAATTATTAAATGGTATACCTCTTAAAGAAACTGTGAATTGCCATACATTGGTTGCTTGTTTAATATCTCCTTCGTTACTAGCAAATGATCCGTCAATAAATATAGGCTTTTGAATATTTAAAGCAATAGCACCAAAACTAGTTCCAAAAAGGTAAGAAAGGCTTGGACTTATGGACATTGATTTAGTGTTTGGAGCTGGAATGTTATTCCAATATCCTTGACTAGTGCTGAGTATATTTATGCCATATCCAATAGAGCTATCAATATTATCAAAACGTTTATATATCATTGAAAGTGCAATATTCAAATTTGCTGGAGGTAAATATCCATATTTACTTTCAGTAAATGGTTTCTCATATAATATAAACCCACCAAAAAATGTTGGATTTGCACTACGTTTAAAATATAGTTGAGTCTCAATATTATAATTATAGGTGCCATTGCTTAAACTAAAGTGCCGGTGTTCTTTAACATTGTCACCATTTAAAAAAAATGGATCAGAGGTCAATTGATTTTTTGATGGAATTGTAATTCCTGTGCCAGTGTATAGGCGTATTCCATTTCCGTCTCCAGCATCCTTAGCTAAATATCTTAAAATAATTTTTGAATCACCTAAAATTCCTCCATTAGCATTATGAAAATTACTTGAACTTGTTTCACTTCTATGATGAATTGATGAGTTAGCTTGATTCCAATTCATGCTCCTTAATCCAAGGGTAGAACTCATCATCAAATTAAGTTTATTAGAAATACCATAAATAAAACTAGGACGAACTACAAAAGTATTTAATGTGCCACTATGTTTAAAAGGTTCATTTTCTATAGGGTCATGCCACCAATCTATATAGGTGTAACTACTTTGAATCCCGTAATATAATAGGCCTTTTTTAGCTCCGAAGCCTTTATCTGTCTCACCAACTGGCAAGGAGGGGTTACTTCAAAGTGCTCATTGTCCGTATAAAGCAGCCATAAGCATAAAAATAAGAATTGGCATGTTTTTCATGTAAGAAAATATTATTTTTTTTGATAACGAAAATACTTTTTATATAATTAATTAAATAAAAGTTTAATTATTAATTCAAATACTTTGTATAATAAGATATATTATATAATTAATGAATTAAAGATTTAAAGCTAAGTGAAGCTCTGAATCTTTAAATAAACTAAAGAACTTGTAAATAATTATTATTTAAGGAAATTTATATTATGTTGTATGAAGACATAAATATTACAAAGAGAGTAACAATAACAAATGGGGAAAAATATGATTTTTTCATTTATGATGTAACTTCTTTTGAGCACAAGTTTTCAAGTGGAAAATTTGGAAAAGGTGATACCGTAATTAGTAAAATAAAAGATTTTAAAATGTTAGATGATGAGACGGGAGAAATGTTAGAAGTTAAAATCAGATGTTCAAAAAGGATTAATGATGCTTTAGAAGGCTTAGAACCTAAAGAAAGTAGAAAAGTATTTAAGCAGTGCTTAAAAGAATTAGAGAATAGAGGTTTAGTAAGGGATTAATCTAGATTATTTCTTTTTTTTAAATTAGCAGTATGTCAGATGTTTTATCTAGAATTAATCAAATTTTTAATGCGCAATTAATTAATCACCAATCAGTTAGAGAGACAAGCTACCGTCAAAGATCCGCTAAGTTAAAAACAATTGAAACTTGGCTATTAAATCACCGTGAAGAAATACAAGAAGCTATGCTTTCTGATTATAGCAAGCCGTCTTCTGAAGTAGATTTGACTGAAATTTGGGCCTGTTTAACAGAGATTCGCCATACACGCAGGCAATTAAAAAAATGGATGAGACCAAAAAAAGTTCCTCCAACTTTAACAATGGCAGCTACTGATGCTTGGATTCAAAATGAACCTAAGGGTGTAGTCCTTATTATTGCACCATGGAATTTTCCATTTAATTTAACCATTGCTCCTCTTGTATCTGCTATTGCTTCAGGTAACTGTGCGATTGTAAAGCCATCAGAATTAACACCTAATTCATCAAAATTAATGTCAAAAATGGCATCAGAATTATTTGAAGAGAATGAAGTTTCATTTATAGAGGGTGATGGCAGTGTTGCAGAAGCATTATTAGAAAAGCCATTTCACCATATTTTCTTTACTGGTAGTCCAAAGAATGGCAGTATTGTGATGGAAAAAGCTGCCAAAAATCTATCTTCAGTAACATTAGAACTAGGTGGAAAGTCACCAACAATTGTAGATGAAACTGCTAACTTAAAAGATGCAGCAAAAAAAATATCATGGGGTAAATTTCTTAATTGTGGGCAAATATGCCTGGCTCCAGATTATTTGTTAGTCCATGAATCAGTTAAAGAAAAATTATTACAAAATCTTAAAACAATCACGTCAAAACAGTTTGGAGGTGAAAATAGATCTCCACAGGATTCTAAAGATTACTCAAGAATAGTTAACAATAAACATTATTCGCGCTTATCTGAACTAATTGAAAAAAGTACGATAGCAGGAGCTCAGTTATTTATGGGAGGAGAGAACAATAGTTCATCAAATTATATATCACCAACCATTTTAACGGATATTGACAAAAATTCACCTATAATGAAAGAAGAAATTTTTGGTCCTATTTTACCTGTAATCACATTTAAAGAGTTAAGTGAAGCAACAGCTTTTATTAATGAGAAACCAAAGCCATTAGGTTTGTATATTTTTAGTAAAAGAACAAAAAATATTGATTTTATTTTAGAGAATACTTCAGCTGGTAGTACTTGTATTAATGATACGATTCTACATTACATGCATTTAAATCTTCCTTTTGGAGGAGTAAATACAAGTGGTTTTGGAAGAACGGGCGGTTTCTCAGGTTTCCAAGCTTTCTCTAATCAACGTTCTGTAATGAAGCAATCAACTATAAGTCCTATGAGGTTGCTTTATCCACCATACACACCAAGGGTTAAAACATTCATCAAATTAGTCCTTAAATACTTTTAATTATATAGTAAGATAATTATTACTATAGTATAAAAAAGTGATTACTTGTCATATTTGATTAAGTAAAATAATTTTATATGTGTAAAATGAAATAAAATAATGAAAAGATACATACAAACAATTATTGAAGGAATTCAAACTAGTGATGGTGCCGGTGTTAATCTTAGACGAATTATTGGAAGTCCTGAACTAAATATGCTAGACCCTTTTCTACTCTTAGATGAGTTTGGGAGTGAAGATCCTAATGATTATATAGCTGGTTTTCCGCCACATCCTCATAGAGGATTTGAGACTATTACTTATATGCTAAATGGTAAATTTCGCCATAAAGATTCAGCAGGAAACGAAGGTTTTTTATCAGATGGTTCTGTGCAATGGATGACTGCAGGAAAAGGTGTTATTCATAGTGAGATGCCTGAACAAACTGATGGACTAATAAAAGGTTTCCAACTTTGGTTAAATCTTCCAAAAGAAAAAAAGATGATTTCTCCAAAATATAATGATATTAATGCAGATCAAATTCCATGTATTAATTTTGATGGAGGTAATGTAAAAATAATCTCAGGCGAATTTTCAGGAGTTACTGGTCCAGGAGAACCTCATACTGGAATGTTATATTTTGATATTCATTTAGATGCTAAATCTGAATTAATTTTGCCAATAGAAAATGGATGGAATGGATTCATTTATGTTTATGATGGTAAAATAAATATTTTGGATAAAGAAATTAATAAAAAGTATCTTGCAGTTTTAAGTCAAGACGGAGAATTAATACTGTACACTAAAGAGCATGAGGCTCGATTTATTTTAGTTGCTGGCGAACCATTAAATGAGCCTGTTGCTCGAGGAGGTCCTTTTGTGATGAACACAAAAGGTGAAATCTTAAAGGCATTTTCAGATTATCAAGAAGGAAAATTTGTTTAAAGTTATAAGAAAGTTAAATATGAGAAATTTTTCAATAATAATTGGTATTTCCATCACTGGAATGATGTTAATTGGTCAAACTAGTGAAAATAAATCTAAAGGATTTGTAATGGATAAAGTAGTTAAATCAGATAAAGAATGGCAAACCTGTCTTACACCTGAAGAATTCCAAATTCTTAGAGAACAAGGAACAGAAAGAGCGTTTACTGGAAAATATTACAACCACAAAGAAGAAGGGACTTATACGTGTGCAGGTTGTGATAATGAATTGTTCAGTTCTAATACAAAATATGATTCAGGATCTGGTTGGCCTGCCTTTTTTGATGCCTTAGATGAAACTAAAGTAAATACAAAAAGAGATATGACTTATGGTATGATTAGAACAGAAATAACTTGTGCAAAATGTGATTCACATCTTGGTCATGTTTTTGAAGATGGACCAAAACCTACTGGATTAAGATATTGTGTGAATTCACTATCCTTAAATTTTACACCAAAAAAATCTGAGTAGATAATTAAATTCAGATTAAGTTTTAATAATTATAAAGGTTTTAATATGGAATATTTATATTTTTTAATTGGGTGGAGTCTCTCTTTGGGGGGCTTTTATGCTATACATAAAATCTTGCTTGTTGCGGAAGAACATGAAGGTTAACTAAAATATCTCATAATTAATGAAAAAAATCAAAATTTATACTACTAATTGGTGTAGTTATTGTAACCTCGCTAAGCGTTTTTTTGATGAAAAAGGGTGGGATTATGAAGAGATTAATATTGAAAAATTAGGCTGGGACAGATCTAAACTTCTTGAGGTTGGTAAAGCCACAACTGTGCCTCAAATTGTAATTGATGGAGAAGCTATTGGTGGCTATGACGAATTAATCAAAATTCACAATTAGAAAAATTTATTGTAAATAATGATTAAGGAATTTCTAAATCATGTTCCTCCTATGGGTATTTACGAGACACTTTACGCCTTTCGGGATACTTTTGGAAGTTTTATGGGTACGGAAGGGACACATCCATGGTCTCAGGGATTTCCGCTGACCTCACAATTAGAAAAGTTTGGTGGTCCAGAGTTACCAAATAATGTTGAAGTTACTTATGAGGATCGATTCTACCCTAAGGCATGGGGGCACCCGAAACTTCGTGGTGCTATTGTTGATTACTATAACTCTCGATATGCTTCAACCATTACACCTGAAAATGTGATGATATTTGCTGGAGGTCGACCTGGGATTTACACAGTAATGGCTTTTTTAAAAAAACAAGTAAGGGTGCGAATCGGAAATATTGAATGGCCCGCCTATCTTGATATTATGAATCAAAGCAAAACCATGTATGAGACTATTCCGTTCACAAAAGAAAATAATTTCCATCCAAAGAATGAAGAATACTTTAACCGAATGACTCTAGATGAGAAAACGGCTATTTTACCTATTATCTCAAACCCTCAGAATCCTTCAGGCCAAACACGCTCAGAACAAGAACTTTGTGAACTAATTGAAATGGCTGAGCAGCCGGGCAATGGAATCCTACTTGATGAGGCCTACGAAATGTTCCACTCTCCTTCAGTGAGCGGAATTGAATTCGTTCAGGATCTCGATAATAGCAATATTTTCCTTTCAGGCGCCTGTACAAAAGGGCTCCAGTCTCCAGGTATTCGCATCGGATGGATAATTGCCAGTAAAACAAACATAAAGATTTTAGCAAATTATTCCAGTTTTGGGATGGGTGGTGTGAGCCATCTTTCTCAGCAATATGCAATGAAACTTCTTGAATCTAGTCGCGTCAAAAAAGCGCGCAAAGCGGTAGAAGAACACTACAATTGGCAGCGTGAGCGATATGGAAAGGCATTTGAAGAAATGGGATTAGGTGTTTATACAGGTGATGGAGGTTTTTACCATTGGCTTGAATTACCAGATGGTATGACTAGTGTTGAACTAAACAAGCGACTTTTCAAACGGGGTGCAGCAATTCTATGTGCCTTTGAGTGTGATATGGGGCGTCCACATTCAAAAGATCTTAACTACAAAACACCTTATGAACGATTTTTTAGATTCTCTTTTGGACCTCTTCTCCCAGAGAGTTTTGAAACAGACATCAATCTTTTTCGTGAAGTTTACGAAGCTTACAAGCGGGATACTCTAGGTTAATTTATCAACTTGTTTAATTTTTTTATGATTTCCTCTTAAAATAAAAAATTATATCATATATTTTTATTTTGCTTAAGGTATTGGTTTATTTTACACTTAACACTTCTATTGTTGGAAAATTTGAACATAATGAGGATTTATAATGTCTAAATCAACCCCACGATTTTCTTCTAGATTTGGTTTCTTAGTTAGTGCACTTGGAATTGCAGTAGGTACTGGAAATATATGGAGATTTCCTCGCATCGCTGCTTCTAATGGAGGAGATGATGGCGCAGGAAGCTTTCTTATTGCATGGCTTACATTTTTATTTTTGTGGAGTATCCCTTTAATTATTGTTGAGTATGTTATGGGTAGAACCTCAAGGAAAGGTACGGTTGGTGCTTTTGCCCATTTTATGGGGAAACCTTTTTCTTTTTTAGGAGGTTTTATTGGTTTTGTCGCAGCGGCTATAGCTTTCTATTATTCCGTAATCGTGGGATGGAATATTTATTATTTCGGTAGTATGACTTTTTCAGACCTTCCTGTAACAACTGATGGGTCATGGGAACTATGGAATAATTTTCAAAATAGTTCTTTTCCAATATTATTTCATGCAGTTGCAATGAGTGTAGGTGGGTTTGTGATTTATAAAGGTGTCTCTTCAATTGAGAAAGTAAATAAAGTATTAATTCCTACTCTTTTAGCCATTGTATTACTTTGTGTATTTAGAGCATTATCTTTACCAGGATCAATGGCTGGAATATCTTACTTATTTACACCGGAATGGTCTCAGTTAAAAGATCCTAGAATTTGGCTTGATGCTCTAACGCAAAATGCTTGGGATACGGGTGCGGGTTGGGGTCTCTTTATGACCTACGCTATTTATATACGAAAACGTTATGGAATAATAAAAAATGCATTTACTACTGCAATTGGGAACAATATGGTATCATTGTTAGCAGCAATTATGATTTTTAGTACTGTATTTTCAATTCTTGGTAATGATATGAATATGTCTAAACCTGAAATTTTAGAGATCATGAAAAATTCCGGTCCTGGAAGTACAGGCTTAACATTTATATGGATGCCTCAACTCTTTGCTAAAATGGCATTGGGAAAGCCATTAGCGATTCTATTTTTTCTTGGGTTAACCTTTGCTGGTTTTTCATCACTGATTTCAATGTTAGAATTAGCTGTTCGTAATCTGATTGATTTTGGTGTCAAGCGCGCAACTGCTGTTGGTTGGATAGTGGGAGTGTGTTTTGTAATGGGGATACCATCCGCAATAAATCTCAATATTCTTGGTAATCAAGATTTTGTCTGGGGAATTGCTTTAATGCTTGCGGGTGTATTTGTTGCATTTGCAGCAATAAAATATGGTTTAAGTCGTATAATCATTGAAGTTACTGCAGAAAGTGAGAATGATTGGTCATTTCCTATATGGTGGACTCCAGTAATTAATTATGTAGTCCCAATAATAGGTCTTACGATATTTTGTTGGTGGATGTGGCTGTCAGCTACAGTTTATGCACCTGATGATTGGTTTGATCCAACTAGTTACTACAGTGTTGCTACATGTTTGGTCCAATGGGGTATTATTATTCTTATTTTTTATAAATTAAATAACTGGATGAATCAAAGGCTAGAGAACCCTCTAGATATAGTTGAATAATATTTATATTATATTAATCATAGATTGGAATTTAATTTGAAACGAATATTTTTATCCAAATTACTAATTATTTCTCTATTCTTATTCAATTTTTGTTTCAGCCAAAAGAACAAAAAAGAAATCCATGAATCTATTGAAAGAAGAACTAAAGAATACGAAGATATTGCTAAATCAATTTGGAACTGGGCTGAATTAGGATATCAGGAAGAAAAAAGTTCTGCTCTTCTAAAAGAAACATTATCGGATGAAGGTTTTAGTATTAAATCGGGAGTAGCTGAAATTCCCACAGCTTTTGTTGCAGAATATGGTTCTGGCAGACCAATTATTGGAATTCTAGCGGAATTTGATGCATTGCCTGGCATATCACAAGAAGTTGCTACTAAACGTAAGCCTATACTGGATCAGGTTGGCGGACATGCTTGTGGTCATCATTTATTTGGGACTGCATCTACTGCAGCAGCAATAGCAGTAAAAAAATATTTAAATGAATCAAAAAAGAAAGGCACGGTACGTTTATATGGGACACCAGCGGAAGAAGGTGGGTCTGGAAAAGTTTATATGGTACGTGCAGGGTTATTTGACGATGTAGATATTGTTTTAGATTGGCATGCGAGCGATAGGAATGCAGCAAACCCAGGAACATCCATGGCTAATAGGTCTGCAAAATTTAGATTCCATGGATATTCGGCTCATGCTGCTGGAGCCCCAGAAAAAGGTCGTTCCGCATTAGACGCAGTTGAATCTATGAATCATATGGTAAATTTAATGCGAGAACATATACCGGATGGATCTCGTATACATTATGTAATTACTAGAGGTGGAAATGCTCCTAATGTTGTACCTGATTTTGCAGAAGTATTCTATTATGTTCGAGATTTCAATGTAGATATATTAGAAGATATTTGGTCACGTGTTCTAAAAACGGCTGAAGGCGCTGCGTTAGGTACAGGTACACGTTTAGAATATGAAATTATACATGGAAACAGACCAGTGCTCGCGAATGATGTTGCTCAAGAAATAATGTATAATAATTTAAAAACTATTGGTGGTATTGATTATGATCGAAAAGAAAAGAAATTTGCTAATGAAATTTATAAGACACTTCGTAATCCAAATTTAGATTTAGAATCAGCTAGTGAAGTACAGCCTTATGGATTTAGAAAAGGTAAAGGGTCAACGGATGTTGGAGATGTCAGCTGGATGGTTCCCACAGCAAGGCTCAGAGTAGCTACTTGGGTTCCAGGAACGTCAGCGCATACATGGCAAGCGGTTTCAGCTGGCGGGATGAGTATTGGAATGAAAGGTATGGTAAATGCGGCTAAAGTTATTGCTGGAACAGCATTTGATTTGTATAATGACCCTGAAGCCATCAAAAATGCTAAGAAAGAATTAATAGAGCGCCGAGGGCCTAAGTTTAATTATTATTCACTTCTTGGCGAGCGAAATCCACCCCTACATTATAGAAAATAAAGAGATAAAATCGCTCAAAACGCTCAATTTTCTTGTTTTTATGATTTAATTGTTTTATTATTAGTCAGCTATATTTTATTAAATAACTAACCGAGGTTGTTATGTCAAAAGATTTTATTGACCATATTGCAGTTGAAGTAA